>Ga0099826_10001419_pt1 | contig 14345 bp, 8 predicted proteins | sample Mtrugardesep15_FD_76830 | JGI IMG/M metagenome (GOLD analysis project Ga0099826, IMG submission 76830) | Root nodule microbial communities of legume samples collected from California, USA - M. trunc garden sep15 | ecosystem: Host-associated > Plants > Roots > Nodule | place: USA: California... | reverse complement strand
TAATGTTCATTAATTTGGGTGGTAATAAGTCAGGTCGTCTATCATAGGTCTATGGCCCAACCTATTTAAAGTCTAACTCGACCTAACTCGTTTGTTAAAAATGTTACGCTCAAGCTTGTTAAAAAATTTATTAATTTAAATAGGTCATGACTAAAAATCAAAAATTAGTGAGAGAAATTTAGAGAGGGAAAACATAAAATCTCTCTAATTCCGTCACTAAATTTTGAGACCAAAGAATTCGTGAGGGATTTTATTTTTTCGTCACTAATTTCCCTTTCTAATTTTGCTTTTCTTAGCTATAAGCTATTTTCCCTAAAAAAAAAATTGCTTTTCCTAGTAGTGCAGATCAATACTTATAGAAAAGCCTACTGGGCAACCAAACCGGCACATATGTGTAATTATATATACTCCATCATTTTTTGACAAACTATGTATACTCCATCATATTAATAAATTGTTGGTTCTTTTAAATTTTCAATATTATAATTTACACATACTTTTGGGTTTTACCCTCTTAATCTCTTACTATTGTCATTATGATCTTATTCTAAATTACAAAGTAAGGAACCTTATTAGCAACAAAAATAAAAGACAATACGTCAAATCTTTGCGATAGACGCTTATTAGCCTCTACAAAATGGATGTACAAGCCTTTAAAATTTTTATTGAATATACATGCAATATATACTTATAATAATGAGGAAAAAAATGGATGTAGATGCTTTATAAAATTGTATTGACCTATTAGCATTTTAAGAAATATATTCTTATTTGCCTTTTTATAAATAGGTCAAATGTTCTATTTTTAGCATAAATTAGGCTTTTAGATAGGCTAATAGGTCAGACCGAGCTTTTAAAAAGTTCAGTTCATGCTTAAAATAAAGTCTTTGATAGACTAATAGTCTAAGATTATGCATTTTTTCCAACTAGGTCTAACTTATTTAAGCAAAGTCCAACTCGGCCCGAACTATTCCCATATACCAAATAATTAAAGAGATTGAATGTTATATGCATTTATACCATTGACCATAATATTTAATAACTATAAAGTGCATTTAAAAACAATAATAAATGTATAAATCCTAAAATAAATAGGTTCGTTGAACTTCCACAAGTCCTAATTCAATTGAAAAAAGTATCGAAATTTTTAGCCTGGACTATGTGTTCAACGTTTAAACCCAGACTCTTCTACTTGTGTGTATGAGTGTTCAATGGCTATTGTCTTTTTGTCTATCTCAAATAATAAATAGATTATGTACGCTTTTATAAAAAAAAAACTATTTTAAATTCTAAAATTCAAATTTAATTTTACAGCAAGTCTCTCTTTATTTGGTTAGTTATTAAATACTTCCTTCCGTCTTAAATTATATATCGCTTTGAGAAGAAAAAAATTGTCTCAAATTATATGTCGCTTTACAATACCAATGAAACATTAATGTTATTTTTCCTATTATATACATAACTATTTATCGCTCTCTCTTTTTTAAATTCTTTAATTTATCTTTCCATATATAATTTATCAAGGAAAAAATTGAAAAACAACTCATAATATCTCTTTCTCAAACAAAATTAATTAAATTTTTTAATACTTGTGAAATGACCAAAACGTCATATAATTTGGGATGAAGAGTATAATTTATACTCATATATAAAGGGGATACATGATTTTAAGGTGACATTTTCGCTTCTGATTTTATCGTTCACTTAAACTATTATATTTACAATTTTATCCCTTTAACTTAATTATTTAAATTATGAAATAAAAATGTTAAATCTCATTAAAATAGTAACAACACCATTAAAGTAGGAATTTAAATTATTAATTTAAATTTTAGTTGAATTGCATTTTGATGTTATTTGCCAAAATTTGCATTTTGTGTTGATTCCTCCCGTTGATTCTTCTTTTTGATTGCTTATCTTCCTATTGTTCTTTTTATAGTTTGATTCTCTCTATTGAACTATTATGTTTGATTGTCTCTCTCCTTATTTGGTTCTTCTCTTTGATTGTCTCTCTCCCTATTTGATCTGATTGTCTCAGTCTCCCTATTGGATCTTATGTTTAATTGTTTCCCTCTCCGTTGGCTCTGTTTGGTTGCTTCTCTCACTGTTTATTCTACGAAGTTGTTCTTCTCTATATTGGTATATTTTGTTTGGTTGATTCCCTCTGCATTGGTTTCTTCTGTTTTGGTTGCTTCTCCTTACTAGTTCTTCTATTTGGTTTGGATTGGAATTGTTTGGTATGAATTTATTTGGTTTGGTTTGATTTGGATCTTCTCTCTACTAGTTCTCTCTTCATGATCTCTCTCTCTCTCTCTCTCTCTCTCTCTCTCTCTCTCCCCCCTTCTCTATAGTTAATGCTACTCTCTATGATGGTTATTCATTTTTGTTACTTCTCTAGGTTGGTTACGTTATTAGTTAGTTTGGTTTTATTTTTAGAGTTCATTTGTAACAAGTTTATAGTTTAGTAAGTTTGAACTTGAGGGGTAGTACGTTTTATATTATCGAGTATGTTTTCGGTTTTTTGTTTGACAAATCTTGATGTTTACTGTTGTTGCATCATGAGTTTGAGGAAAAGTGTTAGATAATAAAATTATTAGATTTAAGCTATTGAGCCTTTATGTTTCTAAATTAGTAGTCCATTTGGTTATATTATATATTATTTTGTAATCTTTTAATATGTAATGTCGTTGTAATATATTATTGAAACTCTAATCGTCTCCTTTGTTATTCTATCTGAAACCCTAAATTGTTAACAATAACAACTTCCATCAAAGTCATTTACAAGAAGCAACACGTTATCAATCGAGAAAGAAGAAAATATTATGAAAAGCTTTGAGCAAGTGTGAATAAGTTTATCGAATCCTTTGAAAAATTATCTTCTTTTTGGTAAAAATTATTTTTTCGTGTTGAGAACTATCTTTTTTTAGGAAAAATAACTTATATCATTTCATTAAAAATTAAGTCAGTAATACATCTTGGAATCTAATCAAAGACACAAAAGCTAGGATTAGGCGTGGCCAGGGGTGGTTTTACCCCCCAGTAAGCCTGGACACATGCTCGGGCTCTACCCATACTTTCTTTGTGTATGGCCCAACTTAATAGCTCATTAACCCACTTAAAAAGTAGTCAAAAAAAAGAAGAAATATGTTCGCGCTGCCAAAAATATATTGAACAGAGAAAAAAAATACACACCACCCTTTTGTTCTCAATCTGGCGAAGTGTTACGGGTGCTTAGTATATTTGATGAAGATGGATGTGGACCATCTCAAGCGGCAGGTTAGATAGAAAAAAAAAAGGAGACCTTTAAATTTCCTTTCATTTTGAAGTTTATGTTAAAGTTGTTTGGCATCACAAACGAGCTTTCAAAAATCTTGCAAAGAAAATATCTTAATATTGTGCTTGCCATGGAATTAGTTGATGATGTCAAAGCTCGGTTGGCCATGTAACATCCCGATTTTTAGTTTATTATTATTTTGATTAATTAGAATTTAATTGTTTATTTGATGTGGTTGGTTTGTTAGGTTAGTTGATTTTTATTAAAATTGTGGAGTGAAGGGTTTTTTAGACAGTTAAGGAATGAAGGGTATTTTTGTGAAGATATTAGAAAATAAGAGTTTTTGAGGAATTAAGAGAATCAGGGTGTATGAGTAAAAGGGAGGCTTAAGTGAAGTAATTGTGTAGCGTTTTCTTTTTGAAGAATGAACAGAGACTAAGGCCATTAAGAGTTGTGAGAACTAATCACAAAACAAGTGGATATAAGTAAGTGATAGTCTTTGTGATTAGGGTTAGAAAATCATTTGTATCATTTTGAGAAAGAGGCAAGAGTAGAGAATAGAGGCAAGGGTAGAGAAAACAGGCAATAGGTGAAGAAAAGAGTCGAGCTCAAAGAATCAAAATGGAGAAGGAGACCCAAGCTTGCGGGAGGCAAGCTTTGAAGAGTTAGGAGGTGAGGGGGAGTTTTATTCACCATTGGGATTTTATGGGCAAATCGGTAGAATAAGGATTTTTGTGTGATTCTTGCTATTTTAATGCTTTTATGATGAATTGATGTTGAAATTATGATCTAGCATTTTGTTGTGATTATGGGTATATGACTATTTATGAATTCATGAGGTTGCCATGTTAATTATGTGTTTGGATTGTGTTGTTGTGGTGTTCTTGAGTTTTATATGAAATTGGTGAAATTCATGAAAGTTGTTGCTAGATTGTTGTTTTAATGTTTTATAATTTGAATTGGTGAATGTTGTTGTGATGATATTGAAGAAGAGAAAATATTGTTCTTGTTACTATGTTTGGAGTGGAATTGCCATGTTAGAATTAGGATAGAATGGTATATTTAGAACAAATAAGAAGCATGATAGTTCATGGTAAAAATGAGTAGAATTAAGTTGTTTAAGATGAAATTGATGTATAAGTGATTAGATAACATTGGTATTAAAATATGGACTGGTTTTGATCAGAAAAAGATCAAATTAAAGTCGAGGTCACCCTGGGCTAGTTGCAGCAAAGCTGCATTTTTCCCCACCTGAGGGTCGCGCACAACCATGTGCCTAGACCGCACCGACCGTGCGTATCTCTCGGCCATGTCCCCTGTTGCATGCTGAAGAATGCGCACGACCGTGTGTGTCCTTCTGTGATGCCCTCATTTTTAAGGTTTTAAAGTGTAACCAAGGTGTATGATTAGAGTCCCAAACCATTAAACTTGAATAGTAGGAGTATGATTTGGGAATGTAGGAGTAATTAACTAAGCCCGTGATGAAAATAGACTTAGAGATTAAAATGACTATTAATGGACTTGTAATTAGTTATGAAATGAATTGTGAGATTAAATTGTGGACTTATTATATGATATGATTAATGAAGTATGTTTGGTGATGTGTTGAGAACATACGGTAAGTGATGCGAATATAGAATGATATGAATGCTTGATGATATGCATGACAAGATGAGTTGATGTTATGACAATATAAAGATGTTGACTTGATATGATGATTTGTTGATGTGTTATATAATGAAGTGATTATATAACTAGATGATGTGATATGCCGATGTACCGATGCGATATGATGATGATGATGTTGCTTAACAATATGTAACTGTCGAGTATAGTTATGCATTGTTGATGTCCTATATGGAGTTTATGCATCCATAACATATTGAAAGTGACGTGATAATAATCAGTAATATACCTCTGATTTTCCAAAGTGGCGTGGGATCACTCAGTAACATAACTTGGCACCACATGCATGTAGAGTCGAGTTAGGCGCATTGCATATATATATATATATATATATATTTGAAAATGTATTCAAAGATGTGGATTTGATGTGAAACGTGACTAAGTGTTATGTGATGATGTGCCTAAATGAAAATATGACATTTGATTGGTGAGTTTGTTATATTAATGTGTGAATGGTGCATAACTTGATGGTGATGTCATTACTTGCCATAGATATATGTATATGCAAAGTATGAATATTGTCTATTTTTTAAGATGAATATGTTGTTGATGTATACTTGTTGATGTATCTGTGTTCATATTATCCTTGTGTTGAATATTTCTCACCATACTTGTTTCGGGTTGGACGCTTACACCCTTGTGGTTTAGACTTGCAAGTTGATGATGCATAGTTGCCGTGAGTTTTCTGAGGACGACTTTTGGTGCCTACTCATCTTTTACCACTTTATTTTGGAGTCTTGTCTAGTGATGCTCTAACTAGGACAATTTTGGGGTTTTCTACGTTCTTGTCGGATTATTGATGGAACCTATGTGTTCATTTTAATGATGTATCTTGAGATATGACATTTGACTCTATGTTGTTGAGATTTATGTTTCGTTGCGATGTGATGTTTACATGATGAACTATGTATGGATTGAATTATTAAAGAGTAACACCTTATAGTATTTGATTACTTGTTGTGTGTGTGTGTGTGTGTGTGTGTGTGTGTGTGTGTGTGTATGTGGGGTTTAAGGGTGTTACATACCACATTGAGAGAGTATGGTTGAGATAATTTATTTTTTTATGTCCAAGAATTTTGTGTTGCTATAGGGGTTGGTCAAGACTAGAAGAGAGGACTGTCACTAATCTTCACCATTACCGTGCAGAGATTTTTTATATTGTCGTTGACAAAATATGTGTGGAGATGGATCACCGCTTTAGTGAAAGAAGTAACATTGTGCTTAACTGCTTCTCATGTCTGGACCCGAAAAACTCTTTCTCCAAGTTTGATGTTGATAAGCTTGCTCGTCTTACTGATATTTATCATGCAGACTTTTTATGATGATGATCGTGGAACATTAAGGGAGCAACTTGACACTTATGTACTTCAAGTTAAAAGGCATGCTTCCTTTTCTTCTTTTGAATATGTTCGAAGTTTGGCTATGAAGATGGTTCAAACTGAGAAACATTTGGTATTTCCATTGTTTTACAAACTCGTTGAGTAGGCTTTGATATTGCCAATGTCGACAACATCCGTTGAAAGAGCTTTTTCTGCAATGAAGATTATCAAGTCTAAATTGCTACCCAGATAAACGATATGTGCTTTAATGACTTGATGATATTTTATATCGAACTGGAGATATTCAAGTCACTTGATGATGTTGATATTATTTGAACATTCACCATAAATAGGTCTCAGAAAGGGCATTTACCTCCTAATTTTATTTAGCACACTATTGACAGGTAATGTTTCATCTCTCTTATTTCAAATTGTACTTTTGTTGACAAAATAACGAGCATCTTTTATTGTGATGTATGACTATTTATATATTATGTCACATGTGAATTTGCGGTTAAAATTTTCCCAAGCTCTATAAAATTTATGGCTCTGCCACTGAAAATGGATGCTTTAGTTAATTTATATGCAACCTCATTTGTTTGCCTCATAATAAACTCCTTATGAGATTTTGTTAAATGATAATTACATAAATGGATACTACTATCCACAATAGAGCCAAACTCGGTGATATCTCCCCGACCTTTATTAAAATACTCAGCTACTAATTTGGAATCAACCTCAAAATCAAAATTTGTGAGCTGAAGTTCATATATCCACCGAAATTCATGGTATAAACCCAATGCTTCCCCAACGTCAACTAAGCACAATGGAGTGAACCACATTGTTTTTGAACGAATATGGTTTCCTGCTAAATCTCGAACACATATGTCTATTCCTGCCTTATTGCTGGAATAATAAAAAGAGGCATCAACATTACATTTAAGTCTACCGTTCCTTGGTTTCCTCCATCTGATATCTCTAATTCTGTTGTCCAAGTTTTGGTCATCATGTTTGTGAAGACCTGAAGTGGACGTTGTGTGTCCCTGACCGGAGGAACTTTGTTTGCAATTAGCGGTCATCCAACCCTCTAGAAGATGCTTGGATCTCTCCAAAATTGTAACACTCGAGTCTGACACATGCTGTCTTCAAACAAAATATTTGAAACTTGCATGTAGGCCCAGTAGTCGTTGATTGATTTCTCAAAGGCTTGACAACACCAAGTTTAGTTTTAAAAGACTATAATACAGTCAATTGATAAAGCAACAAACACTTTTTTTTTTGTCAAGTAGTCTAGTGGCTAGAGCTCACACATTTTAAATGTGGAGAAGTGGGGTATCCGGGGTTCGAACATCGGCCCTTCCATATAATATCCTATCAACTGAGCTAAGCTCACGAAGATATTTGACACACTCTTTATAGTCTTGTATTTTGACATTTTCAAAGTTTTTATGTTTAATATCGTATTTTTAGCATGTTTCTACATTTTGGGTAAGATTTGAGCATTAATGTAATTCTTGAATTATTTTTCATATTATTGTGTACAACTTTCATGATTCACTCACAACCTAATTCGCATGTCTTACTGGTCAAATATTTGAATCTCTGAAAAACTGAAGTTAAATACGAGTTGGACCACTTAATATTTTGCTAAACGGGCCGATTAGCCAATTTAGTCCAACACTTACCCAATTTAAAGTTTGGATGTATTAGGTTAAATTATTGAGCATATAAATATGATGATACATCAGGAACATTATCATCTCTTCTTCCATTCAACATATTTACACATTTTTTATTTTGTGCAAACCTATTGTGATGGAAGCCTAAAATCCTAGATTGATCCATTGGTGCAAGGGAACTTCATTTATGAGTTCATGAGAATCAGATTTCAATGATATTTCATTTACATCTTCATTGTTTTGATTGTTAATTTCGTGTCTCTATTATTTGACTGTAAACTTGATTTTGTTGATTCTTACTCAATTCGTTTTGGTTTATGCCATTGACATTATTTAGATTAATTTATCGTTTGTTAAATTTAGTTTAAATAGAAATTGATACAAGCTATGATGAAATTAACTGTCTTCTTAATTTGTGACACTAGTTTACTGAAATGGTTAATCAAACACATTATAATACTTAATCTAAATGAATTCAGGTAAAACTAAGTGTCACTTGTTTACTTAGTTTTATAATCAATCAAGCGAAGAAATACGAACGAATGTTAATCGGAACCTATGCTAGATAGAAAAACGAAGCATACCTGAAATTAGTAGGGAGATTGCTTTTTAACTAATTGAATTTCTGGTTGCTTGCAAATTGTTATGGGAAATAAACAACCCCATCCCTACTAACGTATATTCTTTTATTATTCTTCTTGTTATTGGTGATTGGTGATTGATAATTCATAGATCCTTGAGAACGAGCAAGGTTTAACAACAATATACCACATTATTAAAATAAAAAATAATTTGACAGTGCACAACAATAATCAATCATTTATGTGATTTCTCTTTCGCTTATCCTCTTAAATCTATCTTAAACATTTTTATCAACACAATCTATTTGAAAAATGATTTTCAACAAGATTTCATAAACAAAGCTTGAGGATCAGTTTTTACATAACACAATTAAACTCCTCCCTCATGTTTCTTGTGTTTTCCACTCCATTGAATTGGCATCAAAGTTCAAACTCTTGATTGAACATTTTACAATGTGACATTGAAGATCTTTATTCCACATAAATGAAAAACCCTAACGATTCTGCTTGTGGTGGATCCAATAATTTTAGATAATAAGTTAAATCTAAAATAAATTTTAATGAATTTTTTTTGTCTGCATACGACACATTTGTGTGTACAATATCTAATAAAAATAATGCTTAAATAGGTCTATAGTCCATGCAAATATAGATCATTTGAATTTTCGTCCCTAAAGTTACTAATCCTTCCAAACTGTCATTGCAAATACTAATCATTTAACTTTTAGTCTTAATCACGTTTTTTTGCTGAGGTGGCATGTCATTAGTGCCATGGAAGCGACGTGGCACAAACTGATTGGTAAAGTCAGCAAATAACACGTAAATTGACATTTTTGCCATTACTGTTTCGAGACATATGCAAAATTACCAACTTACCCCTATCTTCCCTCATTCTCCTTCTCTTATTCTTCTTCCTCTCCCCCATCCCTCTCCCCTATATTTGGATCAACTGACACATTCAATCTACTTTGCCTCAACTCTACTCTGCATATTCTTTCTTCATCAAATTACTCCCTCTCGCACTCGCTCACACTCTCCTACCGAGTCATCACAACGATTCACCAAACTCACTCATTTACATTTTCACGGTCGTGGCTCACACACCTATACTAATGGATTCCTCCTCCGATGAAGACGACGACCACAACCTCATCCACCAACCCTTCACAAAACCCCGAACTCCTCCAGCATCATTCCATGTCGAAGATCTCAATTCCCAATTCTGCCGCTACTTCACAACCTCATTCACCTCCGACTCCAACTCTGATCGAATGAAAGAATCTTAATTACGCACCATTTACCTTTTACACTAACAACAACAACAACAACGTCTTTCAACCGTTTTCAACACTTCTGATCAGAATCAAAACCGTAACCCTAATCTAATTGAAGATCTCATGCATATTTCAATCAACAATGAAATTCGGAAAATTCTATTGAGTCTACATAGAACAGGGAATGTAATTTATTCTGAATTCAATTTCAGAAATTCAAATTTCAATGTTGGGAATTATGATAGATGCAGAATTGTTGATCATAATTTGTCAAAGAGGAAAACAATTGAATTGAATCTCGTTGTTGCAAGCCATTTGTGTGATTCATGTTGTAACAAAACCTAATTGTTGTAAGCCATTTGTTCTTGTCCGAGACTACGCTCCACTCGTTTTGGTTCGATCCCAGACCCAGAAACATGAACCCTCTCACTCCTCCTCCTCATCTGCTATCAATTCTCTCATTCTCTACATATGGATATTATATTGTATTGTGTGGACCACAGAGGAAAGGATGGGTTAATCATGGGATAAAAGGTTTGAATCCATAGTTGGCCATATACACCACATTGCTTTTGGAGGGTGGTGGTGGTTGTGGTGGTGAAACGAAAGGAGAGGGGAGAGGAAGAAGTAGAGAAGGAGAATGAGGGAAGAAGATAGGGTTAATTTTTGCATTTTACGTTTGTCTTTGTTCATTAAGGGAAAAATGGTCAATTTAGGTCTATTTCATGTCTCATTATAATCTTTTACCAATCAGTTTGTGCCACGTCACTTCCATGGCACTAATGACATGCCACCTCAGCAAAAAAATGTGATTATGACTAAATGTTAAATGATTAATATTTGCAATGGCAATTTGGAAGGATTAGCAACTTCAGGGATGAAAATTCAAATGACCTATATTTGCAGGGACTAAAGACCCATAATGACCTTTTGTTGGTAATACTAAAGCAAGATCTTTAGTCTTCTTACCCTTGGTAAAACCTGATTTTGTTGTTGATTGAGTACAAAGACCTCTGTGGTTTATAACAAAATGATGATGATGAATTTTTTGGGGTCATATAAGTTTTTAATCCCTATAAATATCTTGAATTCATCTTTGGACCCTCTAAAAAATTTCAACAGGTTTTGATCACTCAAGTACTTTATGTCATGACTTTTGATCTAGATAACACGTCCATTATATCATAAAGACAGTAATGACTTGGGGGAAACCGTTTTAGACTGGTCAGAAGTCCAGTGATACAAGTCCCAATCAGCCAAATCCCAAGACAAAGCAAGGCCAAACGAGTGAAAGAGCAAGCAAAGCCTTGTGCAGACCACCGCATAGGAACACGCCTTGACTGCATCTTCACCGTCCATGCCATCACCGACGACCTCCTAAGATCACATCATTCACATGAACGGTTAGCGTTCTTCGTTCCTATAAAAGGGTGATTCATCGTCACCCTCAAAGTACACTTCACTATGAAAGCTCAACCTCAGTCGCACCGAAACACCGTGAACAATCGTTAATCCTCATCAATCGTCACCGAATAAATTAGTACCCTTCATATTTTTTAATGAATATTTACTTATATGTTTAGAATATTATAGCAATATCTCCCACTAAAATTAAGAATTTTTTAACAAAATATAAAATAAATATAAACTTTTAGAGCCCGTTTGGTGCCCATGATATGATAGAGATAAGATATGATATGAAAATGGATAAGGATAGGAAATGATATAGCAATGGCCCGTTTAGTATTATGAATCCAAAAATATCAAACACAAATGATATAAAAATATTTCATGTTTGATCATGTTACTTAAACCTACTTTAAGGGTTAAATGTTCAACAGTAAAAATCCATATCCTGAAAAAAACTTATTTAACTCAAGCTTTTTTTTTTGTTAAATCCAAATCCTAAAGATAGGAGGGAGTACTTACTTGCTCACGTGTCCATAAACCAAGTCATTGTACTTGTGAACCAAGTCCTAGTTAACAAACAAAATCACTTTCCATTGGAACAATCAATGAATGGATGAAGGTTGGTTGGTTGAATAAAAAAATACAACGAAATGTGGTAGTTAGCTTCTCTTCAATTTTGTCACAATGATTAAGACCATCAACAACAACATCAAATTTGATTCAATTCCCTCTGTTTCATCTCTCCCTCTTCTCCTCACACACTTCTCACCCATTTCCCATTCTTCTCCTACCTTTCTCTCCAAACTCAAACCCATTTTCCCCCTCACTTCTTCCACCCCATCTCGCCGTAACCACCCATCTGCCACCATGTTTCATCATGACCCTTTTGTCTCTGATTTTGTTGCAACGGGTATTTCTGGTGTTGTTGCTTTTTCTTGCCTTGGATTGTTCAAAGAAACTGCAAAACGTGGACTTTTTGATCAGGTGAGTCTTGATAGTCGAAATTTGGAGTTTTTGTTAAGATGGGTTGTTTTGATTTAGCTGAATAATTCATGAGTGGTGAATTTTTTGCTGACTTAAGAAAGATTGTGTGTGTTTTTTTGGATTAAGTTCAAGGAATATCATAGTTGAATTTGGAATATTCTATCATATCAGTTTGTTGCAAATGACAAATTTTTGTTGGTGTTTTAGTGAGGATTTAAAGTTTAATGTTTGTGGAATCTTAAAGGGAAATTTTAAGAAGAAATGTTATGAAGCACCGACACAGACACCAAACAAGACACAGACACATTAACAGCGGTAGTTTTTAGGGAAATGACATATGTCATGTCGCGGTGTAGTGTTGGTGGCGGACACCGACATGTGTTGGATACCAGACATGCCTCTGATCAAAAGTGTCAATGGAGAGATTAAGTGTATTGTTCAGGAATGTCATTTTAAAAGTGGTTATAACTCAGAAGTAGTTCTTTATTTATTTTTTTATAAATAAATTGAAGTAAATTCAGAGACTGCAATAATGTTCATTGCAGTTGCAGGCTTGGATTAGCGGTGAGTCTGGCAGGATCAAGGTGTTCTAGTTGTAGCGCATTTTACATAAGCTACTCTATTTGAGCATCAAGATGCCACCACGATTTTGTTAAACGTGATCGGTGATTCCAAACATTTACTTAGACTTTCTTTAGTTGCTGACTTTTTTCAAAGTAGCTTAGAATTTTTCATGCTATAGTGAGTAATGATTACTGAAATAATCTTAGTTGCTTGTCTTCGCTTTCATAAGTAGAGAGTTGTACATTTTATACAGCACTAACCAAAGGCGTGTCCGTGTCCAGTTTCTCACACCAAATGACATGGTTACATTTCCTTAAATCGTTACTTGTGTCTGCATGTCAACATCAATCCAGTGTTTGGTGTCCTTGTCAGCTTCATAGCTGTTCATTATTTTGGTTATTATTCATTGTGATTTGATGCTTAGTTAGTTAGTTTCAACAAGCACTCAAAGAAAAAGACAATTTGAAATCAGAACCACGAGTCTTCTAAATTGTAGCTTCCTGCGTAACTTGGAATGATATTTTACACCTCAACTTTTTTAAAAACTCCTTTATCCGACTTCTCTTCGGAAGAACCTATAATCTTTTAGTTACCAAATACCTATATCTTGTGAGAAGCTTTCATAAGCTAGAAGCTAATTTATATAAGCTCCTTTATCTGACTTCTCTCCACATATGCAGAATGCTCATTAACATTTTTTCTGTTCAGAAATTGAATAGGAAACTTGTGCATATAACCATTGGGCTGGTATTCATGCTTTGTTGGCCACTATTCGGGTAATTGTATAGTTTATGAGCTATGATTATGTTCAAAGTTCTGTTACAATGTCGTTTGTTGAATGACCTTTCTTCATTATCGCAGTAATGGTCGATGGGCGCCGTTTTATGCTGCTTTTATTCCAGGAGTTAATATACTTCGGATGTTTGTTATTGGAAGTGGAATATTGAAAGATGAGGCCACTGTTAAATCAATGAGCAGATTTGGAGATTATAGGTTACAAAACTGAATACATTATGTGATCATGTGATTGTAAACAGTTAGCTAACTTTACAGTTAATTCTATCAAGAAAAATCCTAGTTTACTGTCAGTTGGTAAGGTCGATACTGGTCAATCCAGACCTGATACAAAATAGATATTTTATTGTTTCTTATCTGTAAGAATAAACCCTCAATTTAGTTCCTGAAGTATTACCCACCAATTTAGTTTAGTGTATGTAAATAGTAAGTAATCCTTGAAGTATATGAAATCTGACAATTTATTCTCCGTTGTTAATAACTTAAGATGTTAGGGACTAACTTGACGGATTTTCATATACTTTAGGTACTAAAATGACCAATATCATATATTTTAGGGATTGCTTATTACTCCCTACAGTCACATTTATAAGCAACAAACAACTTTTTAGGTTCATTGAATGACTAATGTTACCAAAAATTAGTGATTCAATGAACCTAAAAAGTTGTTTTTTGCTTATAAAAATGACCGGAAGGAGTATTATTATTATTATTATTATTATTATTATTATTATTTAAAATACTTTAAGTACTAAGTTCCAGATAGAGTAATACTTCCG
>Ga0099826_10001418_pt1 | contig 14346 bp, 9 predicted proteins | sample Mtrugardesep15_FD_76830 | JGI IMG/M metagenome (GOLD analysis project Ga0099826, IMG submission 76830) | Root nodule microbial communities of legume samples collected from California, USA - M. trunc garden sep15 | ecosystem: Host-associated > Plants > Roots > Nodule | place: USA: California... | reverse complement strand
TTTTTTTTGATTTATTTTTTTTTTTTTTTAAGGATGATGTATTTTTACATGGTTGTTAGTTTTTATACTTCACTAATTGTTACCAACATTGTACATCTTAACCAACCTTCGTTAGATCCATCACACTCACAGATCTCCGTACCCATACTACCCCACAGGATTACAGATCCAGTGGCATTTCCGTAATCTCACTTTAACTCCAAATCTTTTTCATAACACTGATCTCTCTCTCTTACAATATATACAAAAACAAAAATTTCTCTCCCCATTCTCTTCTTCTTCATCACTGAGCTCGCTCCTCCAATTCTTCGCGCTCTGATCTCCAACGATTGATCTTCGTAGAGGCTAGTTCAATCTCCAATCTTCAACAATGGTAATCTTCTCATTCGATCTCTTCTTTCTCTCTCTCAATCGCTTCCACATTTCTATAGATCTGATCTCAATTTTGAATATATTTCATCATTTCTTCCAATTTCAAATGCGAGATTCTTGATTCGCTTAGTTAGGTTTTACGATTTTGATTTCAATGAGATCTACTTTGAAAACGTGTAATTGATGAGATTTTTTGTTTTTACTTGCATTTTCAGCCTCTCAGACTCGAAATCAAGGTATGTTTGATTTCAATTTTGATTTAATGATTATTTGATGATATTAGTTTTATGAAATTAAGGTTAGTTTGGATTATGCTGATGTGTTTTTATAATCTGTCATCAGCGTAAGCTTGCTCAGAGATCAGAAAGAGTGAAATGTGTGGATCTACATCCAACTGAACCATGGTAAATAGTGCAATGCAATGCTTCACCTTTTACCGTGTTATTTACTTTCTCAAATTAATTCAATTAATGAATTAATCTATGATCTATGAAGCACCGACACTGACATGTCGACACTCGTAGTAATTTGACAAAAGTGTGGTTAGATATGGACACATGTCGAACACCAGACACGTCTTTGATCAAAGTGTGGTTTATGATCCGAAGCTAAGTTTATAATTAGGAATATTTGTAATTATTTTCATCATTAGATAGTGGATATATCTTAAGTGTGTGCGGCTAGGTTCTACTATGATGGTTTATTGAGATTTAGTTACCGATAATTGATATTGTTGTTTCTTATATGATGCTACTATTAATTTTATTTTTTTTAATATAAAATTTAATTACTTGATGTTATCTTTTGTTAATGCAGGATTTTGGCAAGTTTATACTCTGGAACTGTCTGTATTTGGAACTACCAATCTCAGGTATGTGATTGATTGTTTATGTTTATAAAATGATGATGCTGTATGTTGTTAAAAATGAAATTCACCTAATTGAAAAATGCAATGTATATTGGCACCCAAGTCAGACACGGGTGCTTGTTGATTGATATTTAAACAAGCTACCTTTTGCATGGTGCCTAAATATTATGCGCTGCCAATTCACGATTGGAGGGACCTATTTATTCATGGTTTCCTTCAAATTTCAAGCAGCTACATTATTCATCGAACCTACAAAATTAATTAAAGGCAGAGCTTGCGGAGAAAATATTGAACAATATTAACAAGTAAATTCGTAGTTGTTGCATAAAAAGGTTATTTTTGGTGATCTTTTATGTTGAAGCATTGCTAAAATTAAATATTCTTAAAGCAGATGATATTTGGAGTTGTTTCATTAATTCAAATTCATAGTTGCCGCAAAATAACCAACATCCTTTTAGAGTTTCCACAGAAATGCTAGTAAACAATCTTACTTTACATAAATTTACAGTCTCCAAGTATGTTTACTGGGATAGTAAATTAGTGATATATCTTAATTCGTGGATTGGTATTAAGAGATGATAGCTTGCGACTCCTATTTTTTTATTTCAAGTCCTTCTCAAACTTATACTGTAAGGCATTATTATTTTCTATGGAGATTTGCTTGTGTGATCAATCAGCACTGATATTTTTTATGCTATTTCAGACCATGGCCAAATCTTTCGAGGTCACCGAGTTACCAGGTATATGAACCTTTTTTTATCTCAACGTTTGCATGTCTTCCTCTTGATGCATTTTGCTTGAAATCTCTTGATGTATTTGCTTGAAGACATATTTTTACTTATATTCTTACTCTGAAGACCACTGGGGTTCTTTCACAACATGATTTTGCAGTTAGATCAGCGAAGTTTGTTGCACGCAAACAGTGGGTTGTTGCTGGAGCAGATGATATGTTTATTCGTGTATATAATTACAACACAATGGATAAAGTCAAAGTATTTGAAGCACATACAGATTACATTAGGTGTGTGGCAGTTCATCCCACCCTTCCTTATGTTCTGTCGTCATCTGATGATATGCTCATAAAGCTTTGGGATTGGGAAAAAGGCTGGATTTGTACCCAGATATTCGAAGGACATTCTCATTATGTTATGCAAGTGACATTTAACCCTAAAGACACAAACACCTTTGCCAGCGCGTCTCTTGATCGCACCATAAAGGTATATTTTTGTTCTTGTTGCCAGTTGTTTCCTTCTTTTAAATTATTTCTATGCTCATACTCATAGTATAATGCATTGGTGCACCTGTTATTTTTTTCCAGATTTGGAATCTTGGCTCTCCTGATCCCAATTTTACATTGGACGCTCACCAGAAAGGAGTGAATTGCGTTGATTACTTTACTGGTGGTGACAAACCTTATCTAATCACCGGTTCTGACGATCACACTGCAAAGGTTTTGCTTAATTTTTTGTTTTCACCTTTTTCTTGTTTTACATGTTTTCATCAGAAAGTATAAAGCCTAAGAACCGTTGGATACAATCAATGTTCAAGTTTAAAAAAGCTCAATTAATGGGTCACGTGCTTCCTCCCCGCACATGTATGTCTGTATCTCTCTCTTTGAAGGTCAAGATTAAAAAAGTTCAATTAATCTGGTGCATTGATTGTGGTCTAACGGTTGCAATTATTAGTCGATACATTTTATATTTCTGCACACATCCACTTGTATGTCCGTATATCTCTCTCGCCACACACACACACACACACACACACATATATATATATTTATATATTTGTGCATGAATAGTTATAACATCTATTTAACCAATTGAGCAGGTATGGGATTATCAGACCAAAAGTTGTGTCCAGACCCTAGACGGTCACACACACAATGTTTCTGCTGTATGCTTTCATCCTGAACTTCCTATAATCATTACTGGTTCTGAGGACGGTACAGTGCGCATATGGCACTCAACAACTTATAGGTAATTTTGAGATGCCTAGATTACCGAGTTGTGAGCTTTATGTTTATTCTATTTGGCACGTTCCTCTTTTTTTATCCTCCCATTATCCTCATCTCTTGCATGAAATCGAACTATTTGCCTTGGGGTTGACTCTTGACTTTTTAAAATGAGGCTAACAGTATGATATTTTGGTTGATGCAATGCTTCTTCATATTTATTTTTCGCTGTTTCTGTTGTTCTGTGAAATGAAAGCTTTATTTTGGTTATTGTGTTGCCTAGATTTTGGTTAGAAGTTGAGAACTTACCCATTTCTACGTTTTTTGGTTGTTCAATCTATGCGCAGGCTCGAGAATACATTGAACTACGGTCTTGAAAGAGTCTGGGCTATTGGATACTTGAAGAGTTCACGTCGGTGAGTATTTTTGTATAGAATTTCTGCAAGTAATATTTTATTCTCATATTTTAGGCCCTTCATAATTTCGAATGGGAAATAGTGTCAAATGTGCCTGAATAATGAATTTTTCTCATCTTCACTCCTCCCTCATTGCATTAATCACCAATTACTAATACACCTTTCATGCAGGGTTGTGATTGGATATGACGAAGGAACGATTATGGTCAAACTTGGTAGAGAAGTGCCTGTAGCTAGCATGGACAACAGTGGAAAAATTATTTGGGCTAAACATAATGAAATTCAGACTGTCAATGTAAAGAGCATAGGAGCAGATTTGGAGGTATAGGCTCCTTTATACCTCTTGCCTGTGATGTGTGACAAAAAGTGTAAAGCTCTTTATTTTAGTGACACATGCGAGTACTATGCTTTTTAGGTTGCTGATGGAGAAAGGTTACCTTTGGCTGTTAAGGAGCTGGGTACTTGTGATCTTTACCCACAAGTGAGTAAATATCCTCCTCAATATTATATGCAATATTCTTTTGCATGGCTTCTCTATTTTTATCATTCATGCCTCCATTATTCAACCCTGACAGATTTTAGGAAAGCGGTATATTTTCATTATATAGATATAGAAAGCAGGGTAAGGCTGCGTACAATACACCAAATGGTGGGACCCCTTCCCGGACCCTGCATATGCGGGAGCTCTAGTGCACCGGGTTGCCCTTTTTATAGATATAGAAAGCAGCCGTTTTGCTTATTCGTCATCCCTTTATTGTGCATTATTCAACTCTGTTTTTTGTATGACGTAGATAATTAATGAAATGTAACTATTTAAAGTAACCAAATTAGTTGGTAGTTTGGAACTAAGTTTGTAATTTGACCAGTCTCAACTTTATTAGAATAGCGAGTTTTGAAATAAGGGTCATGATAACTTGTGCCCTAGAGCACAAGTTATCTGAAAATATAAATTGTGTTGAAAAAAACAAATTTGAAACTTTTGAGGAATTGAAGGCACAAATTCCAAGAATATGTTTCTAAATTCAGTTTAATAACTTTGCCTCGTCAGGGCACATGTTATCGTTTCCCTTAAAATAACAGTAATAGACCTTACTTCTGGTTCAATTTTCAGAGGTATTTGTTTGTTTCATGTGTGGGTGTCTGATTGTTGAGCTACTTTATGCAGAATTTAAAGCACAATCCTAATGGAAGGTTCGTTGTTGTATGTGGAGATGGTGAATATATTATATACACTGCACTGGCATGGAGAAACAGATCATTTGGTTCAGCGCTAGAGTTTGCTTGGTCTACGGAAGGAGAATATGCTGTCAGAGAAAGTACATCAAAAATTAAAATTTTCAGCAAAAGTTTCCAGGTATGCACTTTTGATGAACTTATTTATCTTTTATCTTGTATCATGTTTAATGAAAATGGTGATGAGAACCAATAAATTGCACCTATGCTCCTCTACTAGATCCTACCATTTTTGTACTGTGTTAAGCACCCCAGGGCTGATGAAGTCATGAGAGGAAAAAAATTAAGAGGGGATGAGAGGGAAAGGGAAGAAGGAGAAATTAGGCTGTAACAATCTTGCTGATATGGCAAGGGGTGTGGGAACAGATAGCAGACATGGGGGAGCAACAATAAAATGGAGAGGAGGATCCTAGTGGATTCAGTCATTGAGTAAGGAAACATGGGCCTTTGGGCAGAGAGGAAGTAGTCCCATGAAAGTGCTGCTGGATCTCTATCATTCTTTTTTCTATTTCTACTCTCTTTTCCTTGCTGTATAGGTCTGTTCATGGACAGTTGACATGTGTCCCACCCTCTTTTCCTTAGTTGGAGTAATTCTATTAAATTATTGTTCTATTTGTTGGTTTGTATCTCTATGTGTATAGAATATGCCCCCATTACATTTCATTTTTCTTTATTGCCTGGCTTGGTTCTCACTCTTGACAGTGCACAAATTTTTTATTCTGTTTGTTATAACTCTTAAACATGCTATAGGGAAGATTTAATAGGAGTTTAAATAATTGGTATTTCAGGAAAAGAAGAGTGTACGACCAACATTTTCAGCTGAACGGATATTCGGCGGCACTTTACTGGCAATATGTTCAAATGATTTCATCTGCTTTTATGATTGGTCTGAATGCAGGTTGATTTACCGCATTGATGTCAATGTGAAAGTAAGTGCTTTGATTAGGTGATATCTAGTTCTACTTTTCTCTCTCCTTTTTCAGTGTTTGATTTAATTTGTTAATGTGTCAGAACCTCTACTGGGCCGATAGTGGTGATCTAGTAACAATTGCTAGTGATACATCATTCTACATCCTGAAGTACAATGTGAGGATTCTTGAGAACTTAATCATTTTCTTATAGTTTTTGGCCTGTTTTTGCTGAGCGGATATTTGGTTGATCATTACTGATGAGCTTTGTAATCTTTTTTATTTCCACTGGCGCAGCGTGATGTAGTTGCATCCCATATAGATAGTGGAAGACCCGTAGATGAGGAAGGTGTTGAAGATGCTTTTGAGCTCCTTCATGAAATGAATGAACGTGTAAGGACGGGTATCTGGGTTGGGGATTGCTTTATCTACAACAATTCCTCTTGGAGACTTAATTACTGTGTTGGTGGAGAGGTATTAACTTTTGTTTCTTTGGGAAAAAATGCATTATTTCTTTTAGTACCGGAGTCATATGAAATCCATTGTTGCAATATTATGAATTCAGGTAACTACCATGTTTCATTTGGACCGCCCTATGTACTTGTTGGGATATCTTGCAAACCAAAGTCGAGTGTTTTTGATTGACAAAGAATTTAAGTAAGTGGACTGGTTTTTTCAATTAAATAAAATACCAGTTGCAGTAATCTGAACTATTTATTTATTTTTATTGACTATTTCTTTTAGTGTTGTGGGATACACACTGCTTTTGAGCTTGATTGAGTACAAGACACTTGTGATGCGTGGTGATTTGGAAAGGGCCAATGAAGTTTTACCATCAATTCCCAAAGAGCATCATAACAGGTAGGAATTCTTATTATACTATAGGATAATAATTAATTTCTTTTCATCGTGCAGAAATATGATTATTCTGTAATAGAAAATGCTTTTGGCAACACACTTGGACTCCATAAAGTTCTCAATATCAAGATAATGTTCATGTATAAGTATTAGGCCTCTATTTCTATTTTACTCCAAGAAAGTGTGGTTACTAGATTTCAACCTGCTGGGGAATGGAAGTTTATCTTTTGTAGCTATTCTGAGCTTTGTACAGTCTTCTTACTTGTCCATCATATATATATTTACTTGTAATATTTTATGATATCAATGCATAATCTTACATGAACAACTGTTGTACTTGCACACAGATTTGTGTGTTGCTTTGGTTTAGAATCTTGTTCTCTTAACCATCTAGTGTTTATTTTAACTTCCGAGTTCAGTTTCAGATCTACAGTTTGGCCATATGTTATCAGCATCATAATTGAAATACTTGATTTTATGACAGTGTTGCTCGATTCCTGGAATCACGGGGGATGATAGAGGATGCTCTTGAAGTAGCTACAGACCCTGACTACAGATTTGATCTAGCAATACAGCTTGGTAGATTAGAAGTTGCAAAGGTATGTTCATGTAATGTCTGTCGGGAGATTTAGCTTCAGAAGTAAAAGTTGTTAACTTGGGTATCTAATATCTTCATCTCTCTTTTTGAGTCTGAATTGTCATTTTATATCATAGGTAATATTTCTTCTCTTTCCTTGTAGGGAATTGCAATAGAGGTGCAGAGTGAGTCTAAATGGAAGCAGTTGGGAGAATTAGCTATGTCTTCTGGAAAGGTGTATTTTATATGATTTAAATCTTCAACTTTAGTAATTTATCCAACACTTAAGCTTGATTTCTTTCCTAAATGTCCATGTCCTAATATGATCACGTCCATTTTGCGCACGATAAATACAGTCCTTCTGGGGATTTTGAGATGTAGAAGACTACAAATGTTTAGTTATGACCAAATTAAGATTTGTTTTGTTGCATGTTAGAGTTTTTTAGTTAGGAGCATGTTAGATTCTGAGATGTACTACTGCTGAACATGATCATGTGCATTGTATACCTGGTGGATAATAGTCCTTGTTGGGGCTTTTGAGATGCAAAAAACTACAAAAGTTTAAGTTATGGCCAAAATAAGAATCAATTTGTTGCATGTTAGAAGTTCAGGTCAGGAGCATGTTAGACTCAGATTCTTGTGTATAATTAGGATGTTAAATGTTTTATTTGTCAAAATTAGTAGTAATTCTGTAAACTAATCTGGTGATACTTAATGATAATTCTTGTTGGGTATTTCTCTTGTCCTGGTGTAGCTCACTATATTTTCCATGTTGCAGTTGCAAATGGCTGAGGAATGTTTGAATCATGCAATGGATTTGAGCGGGTTGTTACTGCTATATTCTTCTTTTGGAGATGCTGAAGGAATTTCAAAACTTGCAACCCTTGCTAAGGAGCAAGGGAAGAACAATGTTGCATTCCTTTGCTTATTTATGTTGGGTAAACTCGAAGACTGCCTTCAACTATTGATAGAAAGGTAATCTTCTAGAATTCTGACATTGCTGGTAGAGTGGGTGGATTGACCAGACTGGAATTATATTTATAGCCAAGTTGTGCTTTTTGCAGCAATCGAATTCCAGAGGCAGCTTTGATGGCTCGATCTTATCTCCCAAGTAAGGTCCCAGAGATAGTGGCAATTTGGAGAAAAGATCTCAATAAGGTAATGTCTGGTTCAGATATAGGGTATTTGCTTTATGATAGAACTTCCTGATTTTCGTGTGTGTGCATGATATTGCGGGAATCCAAATCCTGCAGGGTATTTTGGATTCAAGTAATCTTTTTTAATGTAAAATTTTCAAGTCATCTAAATACATTCCCCATAATATATGGGTAGAAAATGTGCATTCCGATGGGTTGGGAAAAAAATTCTCGTGAAATCGGAATGAAATATGCGAGATTGGAATCAAATATACGTGTATCACACTCTTAGTCAAACACTTCAAAAACGAAATGAAACCCAAGAATAGGATTCCCAACATTATATTCTAGTGAGTTACTCCCGGGAACAAATTAACATAACTTGAAACAACGTTTCGTTACAGTTCCAAAAAAAACTGCGCACTCCTCCATTTAAAAACCCAAAGAATAGATACAACATTCAGTTATATTTGATTTCAATATTTAATCGTAAAATAAATTGGTTTCAATATTTAATTATGAAGTAAATAAATAGATACACATTCAATTATATTTGGTTTCAATATTTTAACATAAATTAAATTATTGTCAAGAGCCAAGAACCTCTGAAAAAAAATTTGTTTATCTTTTTAGTAAAAAAAATCCTGACCAGATATTCAATTGTTTTCTTTTGTTAGTCTTATCATGTTTTTAAATTGTTGTGGATTAAATAGAGTATATTTAAGTGCAGGTTAATCCAAAAGCTGCTGAATCATTGGCTGATCCGGAAGAATATCCAAATTTGTTTGAGGATTGGCAAGTTGCACTTGCTGTTGAATCTAAAGCTGCAGAAACAAGGTCAGTAGGGAGAACACTTATTTTCTTGCATGTATCTTGCAGCTTTGACTGTTTTTGTGTTGGTGTTCTGTATGCAACACATCTCTAATAATGTTTACTTACTTTAATTTTTGATATTTCTGTTTTAGGAATGTTTACCCTCCAGCAGAGCAGTATATCAACCATGCTGACAAATCACATGTTACCCTTGTTGAAGCTTTCAGAAACATGCAGATTGAAGAGGAGGAGCCTCTTGAGAATGGAGACTCTAATCATGAGGTATACTAAATATAGGGAAACATCAGAAACAACAGGTTTCAAGAAATTTTAATTGACAACATAATATTGTGTTTTGATTTTATGCTACACAATAAATTGTTTGTCTGTCGTATTAAACTGTTGGCTTATTTTGTTGTCCTTTGTTGCAGTTGACTGAACAAAATGAAGAACACTATACAGAAGAAGAACATTACACGGAGGAACAAAATGGAGAGGAAGGAAGCCAAGAAGAGGCAGTTGTAGTGGACGCCGAATCAACAGATGGTGCAGTACTCGTAAACGGCAACGAGGCTGACGAAGAGTGGGGTACGAATAATGAAGGAGCCCCGTCAGCCTAAAAGCATTTGGTTGGGGTGGTGTGAAAATCAAAATTTTGTCTCTGGTGATTAATTGATTCTGAAGTGCCATTTCTAACTCCCATATGACAACTACCTGTTTTCACTATAACTACTTATACCACCTGAGTCATAGCAATTCTAATTGATTTCAATTTTTAGTATATTGGATGTTTACTGCAATTAGGCTGTATATTTAGGGAATGCGGGAGGAAATTTTCAAATAATGTCCATCGTTAATGATGATTAATTGACTAAATTTTCATAACTACATTTTCCCCATGATTTTAACAACCATCTGGGCTTGGGAGTTTTTACCGTTTTAATACTTTTTGTGCCACTCAACTCTAATTTATTAACATCAAATCTTCGATAGATTTAATGCAAAAAGGTTTTTTGTAACAGTTTTTGCATAATATGGTTGAGGTTAATATCACCTATGATTTCTGATGTACACTATAGTTGTAAGAATTACTATTGATATTGATTGGTTTAATTTCTCTGTGGCACCTTTAAATATAAAGGTTGTAGATATCCCTCTGGCTTTCTGAATGCACATTTGACATTTGACAGTCCTTTTATTTTTTAGATATTTACTTGCAAAAAATTGTTGCTAGACTATGTACCTTTACCATATTGTTGACTCCAATTTTGACGCCTCCTCAATAACCCAACCAGTTTTCTTTTTGTTTTGATTTTGTTACTTATTAGTCCTAAAATATTCTTCTTTGTTGACAGTGCTTGCACCGCATCACTAGGTTCCATCAAGACAGTCGGTTCCAGCTTCTGGGATGTTTATCTGAGGTTTGGCTTACTTTTCCATATTGCATTGGCTTCATCGTATTCGGCTTGCATTGCATCTTTACAGAACCAAATTGTGAAAATCAGTAGTCAGATTGTTTGGACAATTTTGCCAATAAAATTCTGATTGAGGTCATCAATGTGTGTGGAGCCAGCCAAATAAGTTGTTTTGTTATCATATGATATTATTATCATATGCAGATAAACTATTTGTTGATAGTGTTGTTAATTGAAGACCATGTCTGCGTTGGAGTTTATCTACATTGCATGTTTGTGTATGGTTTAGAAGACAAGCGTGGTAATTTGTTAGTGTGTTAATGGTTTCATTTTCTTTTAAAATACAAAAATGCAGGTTTCCTCAAAGAAGCCATGAATGGATTATGCGGACTGGTTGTTTCTGTTTCCTGATGTTGTGGTTTTATAGTGCTCTGAATTTTGTCATTGCCTGCGGTATAACAATATCCTTAGGGTTGGTCACAATTTACTATAGTTTATAGCACATTTTTTTGGGGATATTACCTCAATATATTCGTGCCATTGTGAATGTAGAAAAGTTGAACTAGAGATGGGTGCCTGTTTAAATTTTAGGTAGTTTTTTTCTTGGCCATGTTTTATTTACATATATATATTTTATTGGATTGTAAACTTGGATCTTTGATAGAGAAAATAATGATCCTTTTCGAGGGTTACTTCTGTTTACATGTTATACCAAGTTCTTCAAATTTTTGCTGTTTTGGCAACAGGTGTGTTCATAGCAAGAATAGTACATTTTGAGGAATGTTGTTTGAACTAAAAATTGACAACGTATTTGACCCCATATAAAAATACATCATTTGTAACTATTGATTTGACTTTAAGAAAGAGAAAAAAAGAAAATTGCATCAATACTGTATATAAATACGTAGTTGGACCACAAAATAGTTGCCAAAATAACATTTCTTACATTTTTTGTCCGTCTAGAACGCAACAAATTTCAGACTCATTCATTTGTCTTCTTTTATAATTAAACATGAGCATTTAAATATGAAATGTCTTAATGTGGAACATACAATATTTCAAGAATTATTTCGGTTATATACGTCCGAGGGTAACACTTTCATACTAATATAAAAAATAAAAACTAAGCTCCTCTTTGTTCTATGTTAGTTGCTGTGTGTTGTTATTTTCATGTATTGATAAGCATTTTCTACAACATTTGATCACACTAACGGAAAGTATTTTCTACAATTCTGGAAAATGTGATTTTGTATGTGTAGAAATAAGCAATACACATGGAAAGTTGTTTTCGGATTTGTCACTTTGAAAGTTGTCCGATAAGTTGGTTTCTTAAAAATAAACGATGACGATGGCAGCACAAATAAGGATGCAAAACAACGTTGATAGCAAAACAACGTTGATTTGTAGAGAAAATCAAACGGTACCTGTCAAACGATTTCATTGAAGAGAACGACTGAATTTAATATGAATGTTCGTCGTCGGAAACAAGAAAAGGATTACTGTAAGGTTGTTTAGTGATGAAAGAAGGGAAGATACAATGACATAGAGAGTGGAGAATGGTGACGAAAAAAAATAGAGAATTAGGGAAGACCTAAAAAGACGCTCACATGTAAATAGAGAGTTGGGGGAATTCTTTATATCTACTCTTTTTAATTTGATCCATTGACCATTTTCATTGTATATAGTGTGTTTTTTTTAATGACAAATATTAGTGGTTAGTTGTTAGATAATATTTACTCCTTCATCTAAATTTGATGACCTTAAACTTCTTATCCCTTAACTCTATTGCTAACAAACAAGTTGAGCTATGTGAATATTGGGTTGTGGTCAAAGTCAATAAAGACACCATTTGATGTCATTTGTGTCTTTTTCATGCGCTTGTTGGTGTACAGAAATTCACATATCTGGTGTTGTTGTGACTTTCCAGATAAGAGTTGTAGCCTTTGATGCATAATGTGTAGTTTTCAAGTCACTCACCAAAGAATCAATAGAGTGAAGTAGTGAGTTGTCCATCGTAGGAAAAAGACATGAGACATGGTCCCCGTTGTTGAGTTCACCATCTCCGCCTCACAGCAAGCACAACTACCGATTACAGTACAAAGTTGGATCAGCAGACACAACACAAAGGGTGTGACATCCCAGTGTTGAGTCTACGAAGGCCTGTTTTCAACGTTCACATATTTGATTACTCCATTGTCATAATTTTGAATTTTGATCCTATTTTATTGATGTGTTTAAAGCTCATTATGAACTAATTTTCCTTGGTTAGGATGTGTTCACTTTTTATGGATATTTTGATAATATTTTATTTAGTACTTTGTCTCTTGCATGTGTTTATTTCCATACCTTTATTCCGAGTTTGATCAGCTTAGGTAAATATATGTTTCTATTTACAACAATACGGTAAACTAAAAGCATCTTCAATGATACTTTTATTAAGAGGTAATTTAAGTAACTGCCACGCGTACACACCACTTACTCACTCCATTTTGATGTTAATGTCTAAGAAGTACTTTTCTTTTCAACCACCCAACTCTTCAAAATTTCAATAAAATATGCAATGAAACTCACATTTATGCGCGCGTGTGTTTTTGTGAGAGAGAGGGTGGATGGAGGGCTTGTAGAAACATTATACAGTATCTCATTAACAATCTTTCTTATTTCTTTTCAAACGAGAGCTTAGTTAATAAACTCTACATGGCTATAAGGCAACACATCTCTAAAGAATGGACTCATTAATTAGCTTAGGTTATATTGTGAATATGGTAAGGATAGTATTACACGACAACACATCAATTAATCCCTTATTAACCGGTATCCAAGAATGGGAAAAGAGAAAGAGTAGAAGGCCACAAGAGGAAAACTCAGAGATAGTAATCAATGAGACAAAGGTCAAACAACAAACCGACGGTACAGTCAATATTTCATTCGTTATTTATTTATTACACTGTCAGTGCAAAAGAAATTTTTTGAGAAATGTATCACACGTGTAGCACCAAGCACGTGCTATCATTCAATTTGTCTCAGTCTTCTCTTCTTCTAAGAGTTAGAACCATGTTTCTCTCTCACTCTCACACTGACAGTGTCAACTCCTTCTTTCTTCACTGAACTTTGCATCCAACTCAGTAACCCCAATCTCTCACAGTGCGGAACTCAACTTCAAGAATCAATCACAGATCTAATTCAATGTAATGCTTCCATTTCTTTGTCTAAGATTGAGATTTTTGCATAGTTTCTTTATTTGCTTGCATGATCTTTTACTACTTGGTTGCTAAAATTTATTAGTTTCTTTTTGATCAAGCAATAAATTATTGATTTAGAGAAAGAAAAAAAAAACCAATCTTGAAACACTGATTAAACTATTCTACGATTAGCAAGAAAACAAATTTTGATGTTAAGAAGAATACCCACATGGATTAACTTGCTAAAGTTTTAATTTTTAATTAAACTGTTGTGTGAAATGTGAATAACAAGAAAAGAAATTTTGATGTTATAAAGATAGCCCACATGGATTAACTTGCTAAAGTTTGTTTTTTTAATTACTTGAAGGGTTCTGGTTGAGAAATTAATGACTCTATGATATCAGAAAATTGTTCAAGATTGAAGCATTGTAGGACTATTTTTTGGTGAATTTGGGGAAAGGAATGTGTGTTTGTTAAAGGGACAAGCTTGTTAGTGATATATGAATCATGATTGTTGAGGAAAGGAATATAATGGAGGAAAGCAGCAATAGAGGTGAATTTCAGGCTAGTTTAGCGAAACTATCTTCATTAAGGTCAGGTGGAAGTTTTAAATC
>Ga0099826_10001417_pt1 | contig 14348 bp, 5 predicted proteins | sample Mtrugardesep15_FD_76830 | JGI IMG/M metagenome (GOLD analysis project Ga0099826, IMG submission 76830) | Root nodule microbial communities of legume samples collected from California, USA - M. trunc garden sep15 | ecosystem: Host-associated > Plants > Roots > Nodule | place: USA: California... | reverse complement strand
TTTCTCTCAACAACAAAAAAACCTAAACCGTGGTAAATTACACAGACAGCAGAAGAATCATATATTTTGATATTTGCAAATGGAAGGACGTGACCTTACAACTTTCCTCTCATACCACTGTTTAACTGGTATTCTAATTTAACATGCATTTTATCGATATGCATATTTTTTCGAGAATTGGAATATCCTTTTTGCGTTTTTTGTTTTAAGTTTGAAATGTTTACACCAATTTTGGTAGTCTTTCTATTTAGTTTTGTCGCAATTTCTTGGTCTATTATGTAAAGATTCAGACTGTGTCGTTTAGTTTTTTGAGACTGTTCTTTTTTTCACTGTTATCAATTATATATTGTATTTTATTATTCGTATGTCAATTCCTTAACAATACACCCGTGCGAATAATCTAGTTATTTTTTTATAATTGTTTTCTAACCGGCTAGCAGTTTACTTACATTATTAGTAACTGTGCCATTTATCTATAAAATAAAAGCCTGTCAAGAAAGAAAAAAAAGGCATATATTTTCTGTTTCAATGATTTTTTGATTAATTTAACTAGGCTATTTTTTAACGTTTAATCTATGCATAGAACATGGAGTGGAATTGTTTTCATTGACCATCGATCGGAGAGGATAACTAACAACTTAATTGAACCTTTGTAGGATTGAGTTTAGTTTACAGCTCTAGTTGGTACCTTGAAGGAATGTATATTAATTAATAATTCTCACGATGATTTCTGCAGATTTGATTTCATAATTGCGTAAGGAATATAATTTATTTATTATTAGTTAACTTGTAAAGAAATGTTCCAAAAAAAACTTTGAGAACATCCCTAATCTCTAAGAATGTTGTATGCTGGTGAGCTTCGACAACATTTTACTCAGTTTACTAAGATGATGGGTATGTCGTTATTTTCTCATTTATTCTTTCTGATTATTTGGTTTGCAACTGTTTGAGTGATTTGGAAGGAGAGGAACAACCGGATTTTTCAACAAATGGTTTCCACTCCTTTCACTCTTATCGAAAAAGTAAAGCTTCATTCTTTCTTATGGTTGAAATCACATCAGGTGGCTCTAGCTTATAGTTACCATGATTGGTGGCGACACCCCATCCTTTGCATGGGTGTTCTTTTGTAATTCCTCGCTTTTGGTTGGTGCTTTAATGGTGGCACCTTGACTCTGTAAATATTTGGAGGGAAATCTCCTCTGCACACCTTGTGCTGGTGGTTTCTCCTTTTGTTTGGCAATATATCTCATTTTCATTTGTTCAATTTTTTTTTAGAGAATTTAAAATTCTAAACGATTTAAATAATTCAATTGAATTTTCTCAATTTATAAATATTTTTGTTTGGATGGAGTAATAAAAAGAGTGCATAAAAAAAAGTAATATTTTTTTTGTTTAATTGTTGGTCAACTTTTATAAATTTTTAAAATGTTTGGTCAAATTCGAACTTTAAAAAATAGGGACCAATTCGCATATTTTAAAAATTTAAAGAATTATTTGCAGTTTTTGAAAATTTGTAGGGATCAATTTGAAATATAAAAATTTATAGAAGCCAATTCTGAATTTTATTAACATAGGGAAGGAAGAATGTCAAATTTCTAGAATTTAGGTATCATTTGAAATTTTCTAAATTTCGTTTAGACATAACACTTCTTAAATTCACATCATTTTAAAAATTCTTCAAATTAATTATCCAAAGTCCAAACAATGAATTTACATAAAAGAATATGAATTCACTAAAAATAAATATATTTTCTCATCCAAACACACTCTAAAAATCTATGAATATAGTGTGGTACAATTGACAAAATAACAATGTTCATTAAACATGTGGTCAAATATTCATTTAGGTCGGATTATTAGGGTTCCATTCCCCTAATAATCGGATGATTAAAAAAAAACACATGTACCCCATTTGTATGAAAAAACATTTATTCGATTAAGAATTTAATTAGTATGCGACTCTCAATGAACAATTATTTTACACATGCATAAAGGAAAAGATAATAATAATCTAAGAACTGAAAAACTAACTCTCCCTCTCCAACAAGCCGACCCTAGTTTTCTCTCTCTATCTTCCAAATTTTTCATTGAGGGGGTGGTTTTGGGTCAATTCTTGACCTGAAATCACCTCTCTTCATCTTTTTCTCTCCATTTCAATCTAAATAAGTGATTTTTCACATAGATCTAAGTTTTTTTCTTTGTGATTTCATCACCTAAGTGTGGTGGTTTGTTGTTCGTCGTCTTGTGCGGCGTTGTTTGATTTCTCGTCTTCTTGCGGTGTTCATTTGATTCATATTGAAAGATCGATTATTCAATCAAAGATTTGGACGTCAACGTTGCAGATCCGGAGGCCATGGATATTCCGGTGACTTTAATTTTATCATATATTTTTGTATGCATTATGCCGTTATATGCTATTAACTTGGATGTTGTGAGTTTGTTCGCAAATTCATCATTTACGTTTTTAACAGTGTTGAATGATGTAATCTCTCGATTTAAATGAATGAATATCATTTTGTTTTTGTCAAAAAAATAATTATTTTACACATGCATTCAATGATATGTTGTCACTCCAATTAATAAATATAAAAACATATGAATTGTCATATTCATTAATTGATGTGCCAAAACATTATTGAATACATCCCTAAAAAATCATTGAATACATGTTTAAAATAAATTTACATTATCAATGTTTAACTCTTGAAATAAAGCAAATTGTTTCAATATATCTCAATATTTTTTCGAGATATTAGTCACAAATTTCTGAAATAAAAATTACATAGATTCAATCCGTGCAAATAAGGCTGACGTTTTTGAATTTGGTCAAATTATTTCAGCTTGTCAATCTCTCTTCGCCAATCAATTCACAAACTTTTGGGTTGAGTTTATTAGGTAACAAATAAATGTGGTTGCTCATGCACTTGTAGGAAAAACCTTTTTATCAATTAGTCCTGTTATATATTTTAATACCCCTCGTTGTATTAGTAGGGTTATTTTTAATAAAATACTTTAAGCAATTTTCCTTTAAAAAAAAAATCAACAAACAAAACCTTGTGAAAAAACATTTCTAAAAGTGGGGAACGCGTTATTGCACAAAAGTACTACTATAGTACAAGTAATAATAAATATAAAGACAAACAAACTATGAAACAATAGATAGACAGTTTAACATGCATTCCCCCCTTTTCCTCTAATCATTATTAGCATGTCCTAATTATGTACTTTCTCCACTATTGTAAAAAATATATATAGAACATATGTGCCAGCATGAAATGATGGAGGTATCCAGAATTTCAGAGAGGGAAAGGAGGGAGGAACACAAATACCCCCATGTGAGTCTGATTGGGGACAAAGCAAATAAAGCTGGGCTATTTCACATGGGAGAGTGAGGGTACATGATTCTTACAGAGCTTTTCTATTCACAGCTCATCCATAAACCAAAGTCCTCTATCCTCAAAATATACCACTATCTATTAATTAATTTCTGTCCCTTATAGATCTTCTATTCCGTGAAGCAGAAACAAGGGAAAAATTAAATGATCCCACACTGCATGCCTTATTCTTGTTTTTACATATTATATTATACAAGTCATCACAAACTTGCCAAATACTCAATTGAATGATCAAAACCCATTTGCATACTCTTTTATTAATTTAGTAATAAATTAGGAGGCCATATCTGATCCAAACCACAGGACAGAGATTGTATGCCATCATTCTAGATTAATACTGATCCAAGGCAACATTGTCAATTATTAATGACAGATGAAGAAGAGGCAAAAATGAAAGTTAATTTATGATGAAAGTTAATAAAAATCTATAAAGTACTTTTTGTTTGTATAATAAATGGTAACAAATGCTTCTCAGATACTTTTTAAGGACTTTTATAAAATATCTTTTAATCTTGAGGAAGGCTAGCAACACACATTTTCTAACACACTCTTTGATTGGTAAAAATCCACATGAGTCCCACCAAATCATGTGGGTCCCATTTATATTTGGTGGGTCCCATGTGAATTTTAATCAATCAAAAAGAGTGTGTTGGAAGGCGTGTTGTTAGCATTTCTCTTTAATCTTATATCAATCACCTTTGGATATTAATCTACATAAATTATTTTTGATTCTATAAAATTAAATTTTGCTCATGGTAGAAGGGTTAAGTGATTTCTGATTTAATAAAGAAGACAGAGTCTTCGAGAGAAACACCAAAATTTAACTAAAAGTTTTAAGATAATGAGATTATATTGATCGTCTTGGTTATAAAGAGCCCAACCTTTACTTTTCTAATCGATGTGGGACTTTTCGGTTATAAAGAGCTCAACTTCCACTTTTTTAATCGGGACTTTTAACTCACATTTGCTACACAACAATCTCCACATTGAGTGTGAGTCCATCAATTCATCATGTTCACCCCTCAAGAGAAATCTATTTCATCCGCATACATTTGTACTTGCACCACCATTGATGTCTACGCACTAAACGAAATTTTTCGCCTGAGCACTCAGTTAGGAAGACTTTCGATACAAGGAGTCGGTTGAACATTTCATCGAACCTCAACTCTGATACCATTGTTGTGATCACAAGGGGAGGCCGGTGGACCATCCGCATTAGGCAAAAGTAACCACACAAGGGAGAGAGACACCCCATTTTAACCTAAAACCTGAAGGAGATGGGTTTATAGGTCATCTCACTCATAAAGTGTTCAATCTCCACTTTTCTAAACGATGTGAGACTTCTAACTCACACTCACTACACATTGTTAGATAAAAATGAAATTGTATATTGGATCAAATTTGAAACATTGTTGGAAATAAGTTGTTTTTAACTTTTTTATTTTGATTTTAATGTTGGAAACAAAAAAAAAATTGTCTCGCAAAAAATTGCATCAACCGAACCAACCCAAACTACATTTGTTTAGTTTGGTTTATATTTTAAAACCCAACCGAACAAAACCAAACTAAACTGCATGCTCTTTTATCTTCTAATACAGATGACATTTAGCCTCAAAATCGAAACAAATCGCACCGCAAACACCAATGCCCTTCCCCCTAATTACGTGTCATGAGCATGTTGTTATTGATGAAGGGATATCTCCTTATTGGGGCTTAGTCTTAGGTCATTGCCTAATTGGTTTTTAGAGGACGTTGTTGAAGATCTCGGGAAGGGGGAGTTGGCTTCCTTTTGACATGATGTGTGGTTAGAGGGGAGGCTCTACCTTCAACCTCCTAAACTTTTTCTAATCGCAAAATACTTCCCCGTCTCTATATTAAGTTTCATTTCCTTTCTTCATATTTTTTAAGAAAAGTTGTTTGTATAATTAATGTGTCTATTTTATGTGTGAATATTATTTGTTTTTATATGTATTAAATTTGACTTTTCATATTTCAAAAGAAGTTAGTAGTATTAATTACAAGTATGTTTTAAAAAAAAACAATAAATGCATCTAGTAACTTATATAAGGGCTTATATCTAGGGACAAAAAATTCTCAAAAAATGCATATAATTAGGGACAGAGGGAGTATCAAACGAAGGTTATGGGAGATTTGGGAAATTGAGCTCGTGACACTTGTGTCAATGTAATAGGAAATCGTTATTTTTTGGGTTATGTTTGGTTGACACCATGGGCGGATCCAAACATTTAGGATATGTGAGGCTAAAATTTGAAGAAACAATAATGCAAGCTATATTAAAAATAAGAAGAGTTTTTTCTATCATGACAATTTTTCACATGTTAAGAAATTTAAAATGGTAAGTTTGTCATGTAACTTGTGTATTTTATATTAAATATATAACTTTTTAATAAATAATTGACAATGAAAAGTTACTACTTTTAGAGGCCTTACCTTATGCAATATTGCACATGTTAAACAAACCCTTATAAACAAGCCTAACATTGAGCTCTTACAACTGCAAATCTAAAATACTAAACAAACAATCATTCTTATAATGATGCAAGTTAGAAACACTAGAGCAAGTTAGAAACACTAGAAGTTGAAGAATATTGTCTAGGTTTCTTTCTTTGCGCATACGGTGCATCCGTATCATGCACATCAATATTATGCTTATTGCAAATTTTAATAACTTTAAATATAAGTTCTTCTCATCCCTCATTCCACATTTCTTGTAATTATTTTTCGATATCATTAATTTTGAACTTTTGATTAACATCTCATATATCAAAATCTAGAATGTCATTTCTGAATTGACAAAACATTCAAAAGATCTTATTTTTAACACGTGTTTTATTTATTATAAAAAACAGGAAAATTTCATGTGGAGCTTTAACCCCACATAGTCTACAAATGCATCCACCCCTGGTTGACACCCTTTTTTCCATACCTCTCATATACCACCTCTATGCGACATTTTATTTATTTATTTATTTTATTAATACAACAAAAACCAATACAACACTCCCCTCTTTTCTCAAAAAAAGAAGAAAAAAAAAACAACCGTCTCTCTCACTTTCAGCCACTCTCTTTTCCTCTCCTCTTTCTCTGTCATGCCTCCGCCGGCCACTGGCCACCACCTGCTATCTTTGTCCCTTTCTCACCTCATCCAGCACCAACTAGCGTCTTTCTCTCTATCTTTCGGCCACCAGTGTTATCCACCAACACCTCCACTTTCCGTCACCGCCACCATAGTTGAACCCAGAAACCGGCAACAACAATGACGCCAAAAACCAAAAAAATCTAGATCTAAACCGCACCTTTACCCTCCGTCAACCCCAAAAAATTTGGACACCAATTTTAGTCCTCGCTTTTTAAAGGAAGTCCATATGGCAAGTGCAACAACTTTATTTTAATGACGTGTCATTGTTAATACATTCAAACATTTTTTATTTAATAATTTAAATTTTTAGTCTTTAATTAATGTCAAATCTTTATCAACTAATTTATAACCTCAAATTAAAATTAAAATTAAATAGTTAAATTAACAATTCAACTAATTTAAGATCTCAATAATGTCAGCTCATAAGAAAAATTCATTTAACACTTGAAACATGGATTTCCATTAACAAGCAAAGACTATAATTAATAACAGAAAACATTTATGTTAAGAGAAAATGTTCCTTCAAAAATGTTAAGAGAGAATGAGTGAACGAGAGAGATTGAAGATATAACGTAGCAATAAATATGTTACACTTCTCAATATCATTTTATATATATCAAGTTCGAATTTAAAAAATATGTATCAAGTAAAACGATATTGAGCAGTGTAATATTATATTGGTATAATTTTATTCCTCCTCAAATATATATAACCCTTTGAGAAATAATGTAGCAATAATAAAATATTGGTTTAATTTCATTTTTGCTCCCTATGTTCATTTTAGATTTCAAGTTGAACTCTTATATTTTAAAAGCTTCAAGTTAATCTTACTGTTACTCATGTTGCAATAAGTTAGTCTTTTCCGTCACTTGGTTGACTAACTCCATTTGAAATTCATACATGGCTAACATAATCCCCAGGTGGACTCACACTTGTATAATTATTATTATTTTTCTTCAAAATTCCACCTAATATTCAGATAAATAAAACAAAACAAATATAGGAAAAATAATTGTAAATCATATCTTGTAAGAAGATATTCACAATATCTTTCCAGCATCATCATCATCTTCTCCAACAATTTAGGAAAGTCGAAGATTTTCACCAATCCAATACGTTTACAATGTTTTCTAACTCAAGAATCTCATCTATATACCCTCTATCTTTGACCTTTAGGATTCTTAAAAGTTTACTCCTTTGATTTCATCGATTACACAAAAAAAGTGAGAGAAGCTTAAATGGAGGTCCAAAACCCTTGTAACACGCCTAGCACAAAAATAACAAACGGCGTTGCGCATCGTGTATGAGACAAAATCAAAATTCTGTCTTATGTGGCATTTTGAAAAAGAAAAACTTAATTATACAAGTGTGTAACCACATATGTATTCTGTTAGTCATGTGCGAATTTCAAACAGAGTTAGCCAACCAAGTGACTGAAATGTAACTTATTGCAACATTAGTAATATTTTGGACTAACTTAAAACTTTTAAAACGTAAGAGATCAATTTAAAAGTTAAAATAAACATAAAGGATCAAACATACAATTAAATCTAAAATATTAATAATGTAAAATTGGTAGGATTTGCAATGAGAAATATATAGAATAAACCTATGTGTTTTAATTTTTATTCTCTTACGAACATTGCACTTATATGAGTGAATTTGACTCCCGTCTTTTAGGGTGTGTTAGCGAGTTGATTTTTTAAGGACTTTGGATGGAATATATTTGGAGAGTTAAATCTATATTTTGATATATATTTGATGATTTTGAAAAAATTAAAAGAACAACATGATATTGTATGCTCATGTATGTATCATGTTATTCTTTCAATTTTTTAAATATCAAATATATATTAAATATAGATTTACCCCTTCAAAGTATTTCTTTATAAATCCTTCTAAATTAAACTTGCAAACTGAGTTGTATATTGGAGGAGAATACTTTGGAAAGTTGAGTCTATATTTTAATATATTTAATACTTTTTTTAAGAACAACATGATACATAAACATATAAAATCGTCATTTTTTTAATTTGTTTAAATAACAATCATGTATCAAAATATAGACTCAGCACTCCAAATTTCTCCCCTCCTGAGCCCTATATTCATTAAACTCTACAATATTTAATCTTCTTCTTAATAGAAATACACATGAGATACCAATGTTTATGAAGTCAAACCTCTCCATTGGGATGGTCTAACATGCATGCCAATTAGAAAACTAGTTTTCTTCCCTTCATAGCAAGGTTTTTCAACTCGAGAGTTAACCTCAACTTGTTTTACTTAAGTAAAATTGACTCATAAATTCGTATGGGTTTTACCTAAATCTTAAGCTATATAAAAATTATTGTATACATGACATATATATGCCAATATAATATTGAAGTTCAATCTTTGTTGTTGAAAGCGCTAACGATGACATTTTTGTTTTGAATGTGAAATAAGAAAACACTAACTTTGTCGGCATCAAAATCACCTTTCTTGTGTCAGAATCCTCTTACTGGCGTCGGAACTCGTCCATTAGGGACTTAGGGTGTCAGATGGAAGCTTTGAGAATGGAAGGAGAAGTAGAAATGTTATATTTGAGAAAAGTGTGGGCTAAAAAAAATGGTTAAAAAATAAAATTAGCCTTGAAAGTTTTTTTTTCTTTTCTGAAAAGGTAAAAGCAGAGTATTCTTGTAATCTTAGATGAATTTACACGATTTTACTCATTTTAACTCGCTTAAACTCAGCCGTAAATCCAATTTTACCAAAAAGATATTGTTATTTCATATTTAATTTTAATTTGATCTCTAAAAATGTAAACTCGAGTTTATGAGTTTAGATGCGATTTGTAGAATATTGCTGCATATGATGGTTATAAAGAGTAATGAATGGTTCCAATGATGCAATGAGCATGTGAAAGCAAGAGGGCCTCGACTAACATTGAAAGGTGCCACTATCCCACTTTTAAGTACTTGAACAAGACACAAGATGTCCATGCTCGGTAGCACTTCGGTGCCTTTAGCTTCGGTGTCTTTGGTGCCTTTGTTTCTATCTCTCTCTAAATCATTCATTCTCTCTCATCTAAATAATTTATTTTAATCATTCATCCAACATTCTCTCTCATTTAAAATGAACTAATGGCACCCAAATGCACCAAAGCCAAAGACACCAAAGTGCCATCCGTCCATGCCATAGTTAACTATACCAATTTTCTATTGTTATTTAGCTATAGGTTAAAAGAATACGAGAGCGGTGTCATTTTGACACAAATCTGTGTCAAATTTCGATAGTAAATTTGATTGTTGGTATAATTCAAACATATGATTAACTATGTTTAATTTTTTTGGTTACATTAATATTTTTTTTAAGAGGTTAAAATGAGATATATTATTACTAGCTGACTATCTTCCCCCAACACAAGATGTGCCAAAGAAGAAAAAAAAGAAAACAACACAAGTTCAACGGTATAAAAGACAAGTTAGCAAATACCTAAACATATAAAAGAGTTTTGGCATCAATTATAAAAACTATAATGAAAAGCACCGTATTTGGCTTTATACCACCAAAAGAAAAGAAATATAATACTCTCCAAAAGCTGAATAGGAGAATTGTCTTTACCACGAAAAAACATATCATTTATTTCCTTCCAAATCACCCAAGAGCTAGACAACTAAATCATATGCATAAAAGAACACCTTGATTTAGCATAACTTGAAGAAGTGCCAAACTGATGAAAATGATCAAGAATGTTAGATGGATTCGCTGAATGAACGCAAAGTCAATTCCTAACAATCTGCCAAATCTGACCAAAGAGACTACAAGTCAAAAATAAATGATGCTCTGATTCCTGTAGACCACAACCAACAACACACATTTGAGAGACATGAGGAATAATCCCTCTTCGAAATAAATTTGCCTTAGTTGGCAATCTCTTCCGAAAAAGCCGTCAAGCAAACACCAAGACCTTCAAGGGGATATCCTTCCTCCATAAGAGAGTCGCGAGGACGAAATCATGAGGGTACATCCTTTCTGTAAGACTGCAGTAAGCCCCACTGATTGTATACCCAACAGCTGGATCAGGGACCCACTTCCAAAATCGTCAAAATCAATCTGCAGGACAACGATCATCAATAAATTCCTACACTCCACTACCATTTCCTCCTCCCACGCCCATAATCTCCTTCTCTACTTCCAAGCCTCCCCTCCCTCACCTCAACCCTAGTAGACATCGGCGCCACAATGGACAATTTATTCTCAGATAAATCATACAAGCGGAAAAACCTATCCCGAAGAGGAACATCACCACACCACCTATCTAACCAAAATAAAGTACTAACACCATTACCGACAAAAATGCAAGCATTATCGGAAAAACAACTACCCATCACTGAACCAACACCATGTACGGATGCTAGCCATCTCCCTCCACCACACCGACCCCTCCTGACCACCAACCTGTAGCCGCCCCATGACTAGGCCATATCTAGCTGTGAAAAGTCTAAACCACATACATTCTCTATCCACCAACAACCTCCAACATCACTTATCCAACAATGCCAAGTCAAACTCCCTAATTCACCTTACCCCCAAACCGCCAACCTCTTTATCCAAACGAATGAACTCCTAATCAATCCAAGAAATTTTCCTATTATCCTCACACCCACACACAAAAAAAAACGAATTAAAAGAGATTCTATAGAGGAGATGATACCCGAGGGAGCTTTGAAGAAGGAAAGACCATAGACATGTAGCGAGGTCAGGACATACTTAAGAAGAACAAGACGACCACCAAAAGACAAATGTATGCTTTTCCAGCTAGATAGGGGAGATTTAATACGACTAGCAACATGATCCCAAAGAGTCAACCGACGAGAATCTCCACTAACAGGAAGGCCCAAATACAAGATAGGCAAAGTAGCAACCTTACAATTCAAAATTGCTGCCACCTCGAGTAACCAAGACCGGCTAACATTTACACCCACCAACTCACTCTTGTGAAAATTAACCTTCAAACCAGACATAACCTCAAAAGGATAAAGAACGACGTACATCACCCGAACATTAGCCCAACTTCTATAAAAAAAAAATGAGCGTATCAACTACAAATTGAAGATGAGAAATAGAGTTCGCTTCCGACCAGCCTTGTAACCAGAAAAATATTACTGGTCACCATCAAATCCATCATAACATGTAAACCCTCTGCCGCCAAAAGAAACATAAAGGGAGAGAGGGGATCCCTTTGGCGCAGACCTCGAGCCAAAGGAAATTCCTCTGTGGGGCTACCAGTAACAAGGACCGCTGATGTAGCCGTGGTAACACATTCTTTCATCCATTTCCTCCAAAGAGTAGGAAACAACATTTTACCCATAACGTCATCCAAATAATTCCAATCCACAAAATCATATGCCTTTTTAAAATCAACTTTAAACAATAATAGTTCTTTTTTCAATTTTTTAGCCTCATCTACCACCTCATTTGCAACCAAAATGCCATCAAGAATTTATCTTCCTTTCACAAAATCAGATTCAGTATATGAGATTACACTACCAAAAATATTCCTCAATCTATTTGCTAATAATTTTCCCAACCTCATACAAGCTTCCCACCAAAGAAATGGTTACATTAATTATGTTTAGTTAATGATTAACGAATATAATATAGTGCCGTAGTTCATTTTTCGGCCACTTGACACAAATAAATACAATTTTCCCTCTCTTATACCAAAAATAAATACAATTTTAGATGTCCAAATATACATGATACCTATTATAACCGTTCGAATTGTGTTCAATGTATGATTATCCCCGTGAGCTTATCTCATTTGATAAGATATAATGCATAATATATATATATATATAGGGGTGAAGATTTAAACTCCAGACACTCTATTTATTCATTTTAAATTGAATTTCTCTAGAAGATATAATATTTGAAAAAAAATTCATTTCATATTTTAATTATACATGATATCTATTAATCACAATTTATATTCAAATATAATCTTAAAAATTATCGTACTTATTAAATATATTATGGAAATTGATGATTAAATTAAGACATTATTATATACATTGACTATCTTTGGTGGCAAAAGAAAAGTACACGTCATTCGCTATACGGTCGTGATACAAGTTCTCGCTATAAGTAGCATTATCCTATATTAAAGTAAATCAATGGCAAAAGAGAAGTACACGTCATTCACTATACGGTTGTGATACAAGTTCTCGCTATAAATAACATTATCCTTTAAATATATAATTAACGATATATTTAAACTGCGTTAGCCATTTAAAATGTTATCAACTTTTAATAATTTTACACATGATTGAACTTAAAAGACTTACATTTCTTGTGTATTATAGACTTGACCTTGAAGTTTTATGCCAAAATATATTTTCTCTCCATTCCATGACAAAGTTGGGGGATGAATGCTTATTTATATATGATGTATAATACAATAATATTATGATGAGATGAGATAATGGATGCCAAATGAAGAGGTCACATCTGCACGTGGTTGCCGATTCCTCTAGTTATTAAACTACACTGCCATTTTCCCACTAAAACCGTTGAGTCTTTCACCACCTAGCTGTTGCTAGCTGTCTCTAATATCCCTCCCCATGTGACCCTTCTTTCCACTCTCTCTCCAAAACCTTAGGACCTTGTTAGAAAAACAATACATACAATCAATTACATATTACATTACACACATATACCATAATCTAAGAAAAAAATATAGAGGGTAGAGAAAAACATATCATCATAATTGTGTATTGTACATGACACAATATGGTGCAGGTGTTATTGCCTCTCATCATATCTCTTTAATATACTCCTCTCTCTTGTCTCCCACTACTTTTAGAAGCCCGAAAACAAGATTTTGAAGTAAAGATTTGCGGTTGTTTGTGTGTTGGTTAGGTTGTTGAGATTTCTCTCTCTTTTCTTATCTATTTTTTCTCAAAAACACAAACACTTATAAGATACATAACACAAGACCAAAAATTTCGGTTAAACTTCCTCTATATTTGGGGTCACACATACTCATTGGGATTAATGGCACAGTTACCTCCTAAAATACCAAGTACCATACCACAAAATTGGCCATATTTTCCTCACCAAAGGGTATCATCATCATCATCCACAACGTCAAACATCACCACCACCACGACCACGGCCACGGCCACGACCCAGAATAATACTTCTGACCATCAACAATCACCACCATCACAACAATTACCATCATGGATAGACGAATTCCTCGACTTCTCCTCGGTAAGGCGAGGGGCTCACAGGCGGTCTGCCAGTGACTCTATTGCCTTCCTCGAGACATCATTTCTCGAGGAAGACTGCAGGAGTGGTGGTGACGGTGGTGGAGGATTTGATAGACTGGATGATGACCAATTAATTTCCATGTTCTCTGACAATGTTGCCGGCGTATCTTTCCCGCCTTTGCCGTTGTCATCGACGTCCAACGCATCATCACCATCCTCCGACCAAAATAGTAACAATAATGAAGAGAAACCAATGGCAATGGTGTTGGATGCACAACCTCAAGAGCATTATCTTCATCATGAGGTGAAGCCTAAGGATGAAGCCGTTGATGATGACGGCTCGTGTAAAAATGAGGCGGCGGCGGCGCCATCTTCCTCCGGAAACATCACCTGCACTGAAACCGTTGTAGATCCCAAGAGGGTCAAAAGGTAATCTTAGTATAATCTTAACAAATATTATTTTTATCTATGATATGATATAGTAAATGGTTTCACCAATCACCACCACCCATGCACGTTCTATTTATGATATTTCAT
>Ga0099826_10001416_pt1 | contig 14349 bp, 2 predicted proteins | sample Mtrugardesep15_FD_76830 | JGI IMG/M metagenome (GOLD analysis project Ga0099826, IMG submission 76830) | Root nodule microbial communities of legume samples collected from California, USA - M. trunc garden sep15 | ecosystem: Host-associated > Plants > Roots > Nodule | place: USA: California... | reverse complement strand
TAAATGGTTAAGGGTATTATAGAAAACACACACATAATTTCATCAAAAGTAACAAAATTTATTTGGCTTCTTGGTTACAACAATTTCTCCAAAATGGACATGTATTTTGAAACGGAGGGAGTAGTTTATTTTATTGGATCAAAAAATACATCAATCTAGTAGCTTGTTTTGTTTGTGTGGTTATCATCTGCTTTTGTAATTGCTTGAATATTTAAATATCCTCTCCTTAAGAAAGGAATTTACAACTCATATCAAATTTAAATAGAATTAGGGATGAAAATTCAGAATAAAAAGTGAAATGGATAATAAAAAAATCGATATTAAAAATAAGAGGATCAAAAGTATATTTAAATTTATATTTTATATATTAATATTACATTGGTTTAGATGGAACTAAACTCGGATCCCTTAAACATGATGAGAAAAAATCGGTTGAGACTTGAAGAAGATATCAGACTACATGTGGTCTTCCAAACAGAGATTAGTTTGGAAAAAAATGTGTTATATTGTACTATATACAACTTTTTTTTTTAGGTGTATTATAAATAACTTAAAAAGTTGTAACCAAATTAATTTCATTCCAATGTGAAACCTTGCTTTTATTTTTGTCCAAAAAAGGGTGATGGAAAATGACTAGTGTGGGATGCAACAAACATACGGAGCAATGCTAGGCTGTATTGCATAAAGTCCACCACTAACTTCGTTAACCATGTGGTTTGGAAAACTATAGTCTTCATAAATACGACTTTTTGTCATTTTTTTATATCTTCCAAGATAAAAATGGATTATGATTCGACATTTTTGTCAAAAACTTAAATTATTTTATATACAAATTCAATAGTAATATTTCATAAAACGAAAATGAACACAAATTTTGGCATAAATGAAAAACTCAGTAATAGACAGATAATGAGATGCTTCGAGAGTTGTTGAGAAAGCCTTGCAATTGGCCCAACCAATTTAATGACCAGACTTTTTATCATGTTCACAATTTTTTTTTTAAAAAAAAAAAGGACAATTTTAGTGGTATTTAGAGGTGTACTTTCAGACAAAAATAATTTGTTCATGTTCACAGTACACACACTTAGAATCATGTGAGGTTTTTTAGATATGTGGTTTCTTTTTCTTGTATGGAAATACACATTCCATGTGACTAGTTTGATATCCAAATCCTAAACTCTTGTTTTGTGTGAAAAACTACTCAAGAGGTTTAATAACAATTCAAAGTTTTAGATTTGTTCTTTGCGAAGTGAAAGATACTAGTCGTATTAATTAGAAGGCCGAATTGAAAAACATTAATATTGCACTCATAATAGTAAGAATCTTTCTGTTTTGAACATTTTTCTATAAATAGACCACTCATTGTTGGACCAATGGAGTATAAGTTAACAACAAATGTATTGAAAAATGATAAAATAAAATAAAAAATAAAAAATGTGCTCGAGTTTTAATACTCAAACCAATTTCAGAAAAAATTATATAAAGAATAAATTCAAAATTTTAAACTATGTTAAAAGATCCATGAAGTAGTTTTGTCTTTTTACTTCATTAAATAAATAAAACTCAAACCAGATCTTATACAAAAGAATCAAACTCTTTACCACTTAAATCATAAGTCTATTGATTCCATGTAACCACCACTTTTTCTTAGACAATAATGCAGAACAAATTTTATATTTGCACAGCATGCTTTTTAACTACAACATAACTTTGAATCAGAGACATTCATGTGAAATGTTTTATATTTACATCCAAGGAAAAAAATAATTCAAAGACACTCACGGCAAAACGTTTAGAAGCACTCATGTCATGGTCAAGAATTCGCGACTTGTGAGGGAAGAAAGGCCGAAGCATCTACAAACATGAATAAAAACAAGTCACTGCTTATTCTGAGGAACTGAATCAGCAATGGCAACAAGCTTCTTCTCAAGCTCTGGCTTGTTGGCTCCTACAAGTTTGTCAAGTTGTTGTCCATCTTTCAGAAAGAAGAAAGTTGGTGTGGCTTTGATGTCCCATGAAGTGCTGAAGTCCTGCAACATACACAACCATGTTCAATCAAATGTGTTGCCACATGATATATCAGCAAAAATAATTCTACAATTCAGCGGTGGAGAAGTTTTAAAAATTGGGAGAATATTTTCGGCTTTAGAAATGGAGTGACCAAAATAGTGGATCGACAAAAATAAGGGGACCTAAAGTGAATATAAGCCAAAGGTTTGATATATGATAATATATTTGCATATGAAGATGTTTGTTCCACATATTTAAGGGGAGTGCTAGTTCGCAAATACATCTCAGGAAACTTTATTCACAAAAAATTATATGAAATCTTAATATTTATAACTTCAGTACTTACAGTTAGTTCATCCACATCAACTAATAGGAACATCATAGATGTGTATTTCTCAGACATTTCGCAGTAATATGGCGCAATCACCTTGCAAGGCCCGCACCACACTGCGCTGAAATTTGCAATCACCTATTGAACAGGGAGCTTTAGTAGCAGCAATTGTACCCAAAGAAAATAAATTATGTAGCATAAAAAGTAAGACTAAGTTAAGGAAAATATATGCTGGAAAATCTGCAGTCAATAAATTATACATTTTAACCAAATAAGGGAGGTCAATTCGTAGTGTCTCTGAAATCATGTCAGAGTGAAAGAGAGTACTAATTAGCAATTACCGCTAATATGTCCTTGTTTGGATAAACAGTTTACTTAAGCGCTTATAACATAAACAATTATATTATAAGTGCTTATCTATAAGCTATTTCCTTAACAAAAGATAAAATAAAGTCAAATTGTTTTCATATAGGTTGAAAATAAGAATTTGGATAAATTAAAATCAACCTATTACTTAAGCGCTTATAACATAAGCTGTCCTGGATAACTTATGGAAATAAGCTGGAAAAAACGTATGGACATATAATAAGTTGTTTCCATAAGCTCTACCAAACAGTATCGCATGTTCTTGTGCCAGTAAAATCTAGATAAGCTCAAATAAGTCAATTCAAACAGTCCGACCTTATATCTTAATACTTAGTTGGCACAAATTCTACACCGCTACTAGATTGGGTAGAGTAAAATCATGTCAAAAAAAGAGACACGGGCCTAATTCGGATCCACTTCTAGCTTGAAAGAGCCTTTCAATTAGAATAAGTGATAGACCTTCACTCCAAAAAATACTTAGTATAAATCTTTATGGAGTAGTTAAATGAGAGAACTTTCAAAAAACATTAAGATGCCAAAGTTAATCTCAACTTAGACAATAACTACTTGTCAAAAAACTCATAGTTAATGCAAGATCTTTGTATCATTTCTTTAATCACAAGTACCTCTTGAGAAGTTTATCCAAACTTACTCAAAGTCACGTGTCTTTCAAATGTAGAATTCTTTCTGTAGTTATACCACCAAAAAATTCCTAGCGATATTACGGCGGTTTTGAAAATACGGATGTTACTGAATAGAAACTATACAAATGTGCGGTAAATTGTGGCAAGGGTTTAAATGATTCATCCAAACAACATAACAAAATGGAAATAGGCTTTCAATTTTATTGTACTGCATATTAAAAAATAGGTCAAAGTGAAACTTACAATTTTGCCATCCTTCCTTGCTTCTTCCAACTTTTGGTCCCAAGCTTCTTTGGTGGTAATAAGTGCCACATTCCCGGCAGCAAACTCCACATGTTGATCAGAATCATTATCCCCATCCCGAGACTACAAGCATTAAAAACATGAAACTTTTCTGTCAATTGATTCATCAATGAATGACGAAGATAGAGGGAAACAAACATTAAGAGCTACAATACACCTACACACTTTTTCCATTATTCCTTGTTTTCCTTTCCGTATACCAGAAGTGGTTAAGAACAGAAAAATCACGGATAGAGGCTGACAGAAGAAATTGCTTCTAGTTACAGATTAGGGATTGTTGCATCATACTGAATTAATAGGTTTTCACAGGTCAAAATCACTGCAATATCAGCTATGAGAAGGAATAGGGATGAAGAAAAGATATGTAATAAGCACCATTAAAAGATGCAGGGGGAGGAGGTTTAGGGGTGAGGGGGAATAAGTGAAGAAAATGAGAACGCTACAGCAAATTAGTTCGAATGTTTCATTTTTTCTTTTTTCTTTCTCGAACATGATTTTTATCTTACAAATAGATATTTATCAGACGCAATTAATAACTCTTCTCACCAGTTACCTAGGCAGTGTAATTTGAACTGTAAGTTATTGACTAATACTTAGATGAATTAGAACAATTGGCAGACCTAAAATAATCTCTCCTTTCTGCAATCTGTTATATTTGTTTCTCTATTGTTGCTTTTACTATAACTGTTTAATTTATCTGCTACTGATCGCATACAACACAATATGCAAAGGCAAGCTGTATTTGGCTAGCAAATAAGTAAGTTTTTGCCACAAAAAGAAGGCGCGGTAAAAGACTATCAGTTCAAAGTCACAACAGCTGTCTTTCCTTATGCGTTGATTCTACCAAAGGAGCAACACACTACGCACTTAAGGAAAAAATCAGGATTTTTGCTTATAGAGTGATCTCATATGTACAATTTATCGGAGAGAACAGAAGAAAGGTCTCGAAATTTAACTTTTAATGATCAATAACAGTAAATAGTATGTCTTACGTATCCAAATATTCTTACCTTAGCCAAGCAATTCCCCATTTAAATATTTGAAAGCCGCTAACTTGTAAACTTTAATGAAAAGAAGCCTCCGAAAGACCGCCTATTTCAGCAGAACAAAGTTAGAGATATTATAGAAAGCAATGGCAAAGTTAGAGATTTATCAATAAATATATACATCATGCAGCACTTAATTAGCGCATTATGAGCCTAGAAGAACAGGAAAAGCAAAAATTCAACAATATAAAAAAAGTGCACTCCAATAAATGTTCACTTAGCCATATATCAAAAATTATTTCCTTACATACATTTCTGAAGGTGCAAAATCAAGCAGGGTAAGGAAAATATTTAGAATGAATAACATTCGTGCATTCTCAACAATTGTCAAGTTAAAGACTCAAAAAACAACACAGTCCATTCCCCCTCGATCACAGAAGAGGGTGTCTTTATTGAAGTGAAAATGAGAGTAAATAAAAATTACTCCAAACCGGATTGGATAAACTTCTCAAGAAACGGATAAAGAAATCATTGGGCATATGCGTTAGCCAATCTCGGCTGCTGATTGGATCAAAATTTCATGTTTTATGAGTCTTGTCCGACTCATATTAGGCATTTACTGTTAGCGGATGTTATGGGGATTACTACCCGGCATTTGATTCTTCTGTCGTTTTTCTTTTTTCCGGGCTTAGGCTACGAATTAAGAGATATTAAAAGAATCTTACAATAATTTATGAGTTTATTAAACAATAACTTCCCTAAACAACAACTTTCTGTACAAGTTGAAATTAACTTGTTTACTAAAGCTGGTTTATTTCTCAAACTTGCACACGGATACCCCGACAAAGGAACCGTTGAAACAATCTTTAACCATACTTTATTTAACTCCCGGCAGAACTCCAGATTACAAGACCTCTTTCCCTTAGTAACCAGATGGTTAAGACAAAAAGATAACACTCCAAAGAATACCTTAAGAGTTAAGACATAACACAAGTACTCCAAAAAATGCAAATCAAAGTAAATAAATTCCAAATGGGGTACATTAAAAACTCCCAATATTTGGATTTATGATCAGAAAATTTCTTTGGTTGCTGAGAAACAAGTAAGGAAAAAGGCAACCAAATAGTAATATACGGAATCAGCTAGTTTGCAATAATATTAACATGATTTCAGCATCTGAAGATTAAAGTTGCAAACTTTCAATCAATATAAACAACCCCATCAAAAAATAAATAAATAAAAACATCAAAAAAATAAAATTGAAAACTATGGTGTGAGGGTGATAGATTACTGGTGCTGAAATAAAAGAGAAGGATGAAAAACATACCCAATTAGTAGATTTGATTGAGGTGAAACAGAAAGAAAGAATTGAAGAGATTATGAAAGTGAAAGTAGAGATACAAATACAATATACAGTGGACCTCGTAGTTGGAGAAGAGAAGATAAAGTAGTAGTATTGTGGTTTGCGTGAATAACAATAATTGTGTTGTGGTTAAACGCAAAAATGTTTTTTTTTTTTTTACTGAAAAATAGGTTCTTGTAACATAAGCAATCTAGTACTATAAATTGTGTTTAAACAAGTTTTGGTATGTGATCATGTCTTTTGTTCTTTGTCGGGTATCTTTATCTGGCTAGGCTAACTATTTATAAGTCTAGAATAGAACAATGATGAAAAAGATTGAGTCAAAACAAGTAAAATTTCAACAATGGTAAAACAAGTTGTTGTCAAAGAGATTAATTAAAGAAAAGAGACAAGATTTAACTTGATTCTTCATAATTTTTTATGATCTAATTTAATCTTTAACGAAATATAATACATAAATAAGTTTTGACATTTTTATACAGAAGACAAATTAGTTTTTGATTCATTATATTATAAAGGTTAATTTGTCAAAACGTTAAGAATTAATTTGGATATTATTTTTTGTGACTGTAAGAATATTGTGAATGATCAAATTTGATTTTTATTCTAAAGAGAAATGGTAAGTTTTAATTTAAAAAATTAAGAAAGTGAAATAATTTTTTTAATAAAAAAATTAAATAATAAAATAGAGTACTTTATTTGTAAAAAAAAAAGAGTAATTTAAAAAATAAAAATATTGTTTATTACCTTTAAAAAATAATTGTAGTAAAGTAGTCTATATTTGAAAGTGAAGTCTCATTTTTTTCTCACAAGATTCACATAACGTTAAGTCCTTTAAAAACCACACAATTTTATGTCTTTTGAATAAACCAAAGTGGCTGAATTTTTGTGGGTTCCAATTTCCATCGATAATTTTTCGTTGCTTCTCATTATTTCTTCTTCGTAAATCACCAATGGAGGCATCAATTCTTGACCTTGAAAAAAAAATGTGTTTCCATCTAAGCCGTTTTGAGTCTTTTCATTTCGAAATTATCCATAAACATCAATATTAAATTATTTGAGTGGAACTGAACTCGAATTTTTATTTGAGCTATATTAATAAGAAAAATATGGTTGAGAAAAACGATCACAATCTCGAATTTTTAAAATAAGGTTTTGAGTTTGAGCGTTGATGGAAAAAATAAGGTTAAAAAGAAATATCACATTAAAGGATGATCAATCAAATTTTTGAACAAAAATTAAACATGTATAAAGTCTATATATATTTTACAACAATAATATGATCCTCCAAAAAAATTGTACGTGAAATAATAAATTTAAAACATTAGTCATGGTCGTATTTTAAACTCGTCAACAACATTTGGGACCATACCTTCAAAAAAAACATTTGGGACTTAACTTATTTAAGAACTTTGTCCATTGAGTACCTGGCAATAAAAGAGAGTTAAGAAGATGTTAGAAAAGTTGCTGCTAACATTTGCATAGAATAAAAATAAATTCCTACATACAACACATCTCAATTTTGCAAAAACAGTCCTTCAAAAAAAAAAGACAAAAACAGTGTCAAATAATACAAATAAAAAGAAATTATAATTACGTCAAAACAAAAAAAAATTACTACAACTTTACAAGGTAAGCATGATAGTATTTGATCAAGAAGCTAACTTTTATGCTATTGGTCAATTCATTATTTGCTTTAGGAGGATTTAGGAAAGTGCTCACACACCCCTTGTGATTGCCCTCACCCATTGCCTTGCCAGCTAAGAAAATGAAATAACAACCACTTAACAATATTAAGAGAATGAGAAGCTAGAGTTTAACAATTTAAGTGTGTGTGTATAAGATAAGATTCATTTCTTTAACAAAATATCACAAAAATTAAACTATGAATTGAAGTTGATAAGATCAGCCTATAAACTTTTTTTAGGCATATTTCACTTTTTTTTCCACAGTAAAATGACATCAATTTATTACTGTAAAAAAATATTTTGTGCTTATAGTATAAAATTTATCACATATTCTCAAAGAAGGTAACTTTTATACGAATATTTTTGTCAAGTTATGAGCTAACTATATGGAATCTATTGTAATGGTGCATGAATTATTTTTCACTAAGTGGTGCATGAATTATTAAGTTGTTGTATTGTCTTATCTCTAAGTTAAACATATGACGAAGAAAGTTCGTTTATCATAACATAGTTTCTTTTTTCTTTTTTCTTTTTTTTTTCCTTTTGTTTTCTCTCATGTAAAAGAAAGAAATTGTCACTAATTATTCAGTCGTAGGAGATTGGATTCGTATATGAACCAAACTTTTTTCTTTAGAGGAAACACATTTTAAGCTCAAAATTAATATATGTTATAATATTCAAACTCAATTAACCAAGAAAACATAAGATGCTTCAAATTTCTAGCTATAAAATGACCGACTGTAAATTCATTCAAGAATAACATTGACTGGGACCAGTAGTAATATAATCTGCATTTGTTCATATTAATGTGCGCAATGTCTTCCACAGGCCTATGACAAAGTTAAAAGGAACAAAAATTTACAGTGTTTTCTCAAAATGGATAAGGCCAAATAAATCCATATCACTAGACAGAAAGATCAGTTGAGATTCGTCAAAGCCTTGGTTGATTAAACCATGTTTTAAATACAATATTACTAGTACAAATGCTTTCTGAAAGAGAAAAAAATGATTATATATATCCACTAGGAATAATATGAGATTCTTATGGAATCAAATAAAGAGGAAAATTTAAGGGTCTTAGTCTACTCACCTGTAATGGGTGTCACATGGTTTTATTAAAGCTTAGACTAAAATAATAGTGCTTGCCACGTCTGATGATACAATGAAAGAAGATACACGGTTTCTGATCTCATGTATCAATGCTTAACTGGACTTCATATTACACCTGTGTTTTGTTGTGCACTGCTTAATTTTTATTTTATGAAGGATTCTAACTATAATTAGTACATAGATATTGGTAGTATGTCATAACATTATACTAACTCGTGACTTACATGAATAATTTATATAGTTAAATTTGAAAAGAAATTGAATGATTGTTTTAAAGTCAAAAATAAAATCAGAACATAGTGGAGAGTTGTCAATTTTAGCTAGCGGGAGTGGGAAGAGAATTGAAGGATAAGTGCGAGTTAAGATCATCTTTATTTGAAATCTTTTTTATTTCTTCTATTTGGATAAACACGAACAAAAAAAATAAAATTAATGATGGTGGAATTCACTTATTGATAGAACTCGTTATTTATTTTATTTGTCTATCTCTTTACAAATTACTTACTCCATTTATTTCATCAAATAAAGAGGATTTTTACCTGTTAAGTGCCACTTTGTTTTATAGCACGGACTATGATTACATTATTCATGTATAAGAATGTTAACCAAAGCTAAACAACATAGGAACTAATTAATTACGGGTTAAGATCATCTCCATTTATAATTTTTTTCATTTGTTCTATTTAAAAAGATAAAGACAAATAAAAAGAAAAAAATAATTAATGATAGTGGGACTCACTTAGTGTTGAGACCCCCATTTATTTTTTGTGACTATCTCTTTCCAAATGGTAACAAATGGAAGAATATATAAATGGAGAGAGGATATTTACCCCTTTTTATTATAGACTAGATACATTAATTATTTAATGTATCTAAAAAATTAAATTTTACTTATAATAGTGATCGGATGATTACTTATGTATTGGCAAAACAAACTCCAAACTTGATAAGTTAGGGAAAGCGAATCCACAATTTGCAATCATCGGTAGGCACGGGAATCCAGTTGAAACAAGAATAGCAAGAAAGTTTGTTTAATGATGATGGGTCACTTTGATCTATAATGTATCAATATTTGGAATCACTTTAAATACCAACGACGATCAATGTCGCCGTCTCGCCGAAAAGGTGAACGTTTATAAGAGAAACAAATAGGACATACAAAAAGAATTTTCGTTTCAACTGATTTTTTTTTTTATATATGCACTCCTAACCATATATATTTAAGGGGTATAGATATCTTAGTACTTCAACCAATCCATTATTGGTAATTTAATTTTTATTATCATGTTAAAATATGTCAACTTTATTATTGTTTCAACAAATTTACCACCTTAAAACAATATCATGGATTGTAAACAACTACTAAATTATTATTATCATTTATTGAATTCTTTGTTTAAATTTTTATGATCCATTAACGACAATCTCATGCATCAAATAATTAGGTACTCCCTACTAATTGAGGGAAAAACACATTATAAATACAATACTAAAAATTTATTAAGTTTTGCTAACGAGTGTTTTAAGGACATTGTTTAATGATTTTATTATAGAAATTTTTGTCGCGGTAATACAAGTTGTATCTTTTGACAATATATAATTACCCAACTTTTTAAAACAAACTTACTATTCTTGGTATTTCAACCAATGTCAATTTTATCAAAAATAAATATCAGAATTCACAACCATCGCACAAAAGTTTGATTGTTCAAGTTTGAAGTATTCTAAATCAAGGTTTGAATGTACGTAGTTTGCTTTAAGAAACAATTTGTAAAATAGATTGTAAATGTGAATAAAGAAATTGTGTCAGGATTAGATGTCATTAACTATTCATTCAACACATTTTCTTGATCAATTATATACTTTCTAAATGCAATTATGGCTCCACATGTATGTTTCCATATTTGGCAAACGACGTGAAATTCATTTTATGAATTGACTTTCAATGCTAAGCAAAATAACTAATTGATTTGATGACATATGATCGAAAAGTGTGTGTGAATGCAAACTTTGTTGAGGCAAAATCCCTAATTAATTTTAAAGATAATAAACTTTAATGATTAAGGATTTAATGGACTTTGATTAATTCATTGGTATTTAACTTGTGCTCTTGAGTATTTTACTAAGACAGGAACAAGGTCTAAATCATACCAAGATACAAGAAATCAAAGGACATTAAAATTCATGAACTAATTCTGAAGTTCAGAAAGTTAGTTCAAAGTGTTGATCAGTGAGTTGGTCAGAACGTTCTGATGAAAGTTCAGAAGGTTGTTCATAGCCAAACTCATAATCATCAAGAACATGCAAGTACACGTGACATAAATAAAGTGTCCAAAAAAAGTACATTTGCATGAATCTATCAAGCAATAAAGGCATATAAAAAGTTAATATCAAGAAAAATACTTTATGCTCATTTAAGACTATGAACATTAAAGTACTAGGAATATTCCAAGATGGAATATGATCCTCGATGTTGCAATTACTGCACTTCAGTTTTGTTTTTACTATTAAGATTGATTATATCAAGTACAAGTCTTACAAATCATCCTAAGTAAAAATAAATGAAACATTCTGATGGTCAGAATGTTCAGCTCAGCTCATGCTTCACTTTATGAACAGTAAATTGGTTGGAAAGCAAAGCAAAGAAAGATTTTGTCCTAATCAATCAAAGAAGGACACGTATGAGATATGATACATCACTCCTGCACATCTCTTTGAAACATGGGCCTGAAGATTGCAGATCCACTATCCTCTCTCTTGCACGTAATCCAATGCAGATCTGGAGCAACTTTATTCAACTTTATATATCTTTATTCAGCAACATTCTGATGTACATGGAAAAGTTAATACTAATGGATATTGTCTAGAAAATCATATGAAACGCATATGTTAAACCCAGAAACTCATGTGTTCATACATATATGATGAACCCACATGAATGTCTGATAAACATCAACATTCTGATGAAGAACATAACAACATTCTGATGTTCATCCTGAAGAACACAACAACATTTTGATGGTCAAAATGTTCACCCATAATTTCAAGTAAAAGTTTGTGGGGCCCAGGACACGTGGCATAACACCATTGGACACCCTGCAACGGCTATATGAGCCCAAAAACTCTATAAATAGAGATCGAAGGCTCAACATTACTTGCACCATTGCAAAGCATTCTTAAAACATCTGAAAAGTGTTTGAAGCTCTTGCAATTTGAATTGATCATCACTGAAGGCTCTTTCTACCTTCTTTATAGTTTAAATCATTTCTCTCTGTTATCTCTTTTAAAGATAACCTCTTCCTTCTCCTCTTCTGTTTGATTCACAAACATTCAACCTCCATACAAATTGTAATCAAAGTCTTATCTAGCTTTAGGGGTACTAAAGTGTTAGTTTGAGCAAAGGTGTAAAAGTCTAAGTAGGTAACTTAGCAAGAAGGTGCAAGTCTGCTGAGGCTTAGAGAATACAGTTCTTGAAATTGTTCAGGTGAACAAAGTTGTAAAAGTGCAGGATTGAGAGGTTATCTCAAGCATAGTGGAAACTCTCACAAAACTGTGATGAGTGTACTAACTCACATTGGGGGAACCACTATAAACCTTTGTGTGTTTTTTCTCTGTTCTCTATACTCTTTAATTACAATATACACTATACACACAAACACTTTTATTTTGTTAAACAGTTTTTACATAAGAACTTCAGAACGTTATGAAGTCACTACACTGACTTAAATATTCCAAGCAAACCACTTGAGAATTAATTTTAAGTTGCAAGATAATTTTTAAAGGGTCACAATTCAAACCCTCCTTCCTTGTGACTATTTTATCTACTTCATAAAGAAAACCCCCATTTCATATGCAATTTCATTAACAATCTACATTAGTTAAAAAGAAATCACACCGTACCTGATCTTGATCTTGTTTTAGGATTTGGGTGTGTGTTTGTGTTTGGTGTGTGAATGAAGCTTGTTGAACCAGAGTATGAGTATGAGTATGAATGAATGAACTATGAAATGGGCGTTTCTAAGATTCGAACTATGTAAAGAAATGTATTTTAAAAAGTTACATTATTTTTAATTAATAATATTTTAGATTATATTTTCAAGTAATGAGTCATGAATATTTTTGTTAATATTAATTTTAATAGATTTTTCACAAACTTTTAATTTGGATATCCAAAAACAATCAATCATAGTTCATCATATTGCAAAATAAAAATCACAGATTTCAAAGTAATTAAATGCTTACCAAAAGAATTTGGAGAGATTGTTAGTGTTGATGATGAATGAAACACTTAAGGGGTGTTGGAGTTAGAGTGAGTGTGAATCAATTTTGTTAAAAAAAAGAGTGTTTTGCGTTTGATTACAATGAACTTTCACGTTTTATGTAATCAAAGTGTTCATGACATCTTTCATCGAATCCAACGGCCTGTACGGTCTCTTTTGTCCTTACTCTATTGTGGACTTTTTCCTACTAGCTTACTACAACTTCAATGTTTTTTCTTTACTTAATATCTTCAATGCATAACCGTACACATTAATCTTTCATTTAAATAAAACTTTGGTGTAGGACAAAATTTTTGTTCAAAGGATTTAACATTGCTGTATTTTTTATGTTAGACTAAACCAAATGATATCTTATCATTCATTATAATGTTTTTGGGTCATTTCAATGGTTTGGATATGTGAATAGCAAAAAGAAAAAGGCTAGCAAGTGTCAATACTCATCTGTCTCACAATATATGTCATCTTTTCTAAAAAAATATGTCTTAAATTATTTGTCCTTTTTAAAACACAAATACAACATTTATTACTTTTTTCATTAACATATCATTATTTATTGCATTTCAATCATCTATAGTTATTCCAGTAACTATAATTAATAAGGATGTTTTAGTAAATGATACACATTTTTCCATTAAAATCAACATCTCTGTCTCTTCTCTATTATAAACATTTGCCTTCATTGTTTTTGAAAAGTACACATGGCATCTTCATACTCCCTATTTCATTTAATGTTTATCCATCAACCAATTGAAATAGATCTTGACTAATTCATTTTCTATTAGCCAATCAAAATGGATCATGACTCATTTATTTTTCATCGGCCAATCAAAATTGATCATAACAATTTGGTTTTTTATTATTTTCATCTACCTCCTCCTTCCATTAAAAATCGCTGCTTTCAACCCCTTTCTCTTTTCTTTTATTTGTTTATTTTTTATTGTTTTATTGTTTGTTTAACATTTTTTATTGTTATGTTCCATTTTATTGTGATTTCTTAGGTTGATGATTCTTATTCATATTCTCTTTTCAATTTTCTTTTGGTGTTTATATGTTTTTTGTTTTTGTTCGGGTCTTTATTTTGGACATGGAAGCCAATCAAAAGAAAAGAAGAAATGCATTACATATAAATTAAAATACATACGAAAGATTTCTATTACCACGTTCAAATATAATCACTTTCATCCCCCTTTTGATGTATTTTAGTCCCTTAATACTCACAAATTTTTCTATCTATCTATTCTTTTTTGTATAATTTTTCTTATCTTTTT
>Ga0099826_10001415_pt1 | contig 14351 bp, 6 predicted proteins | sample Mtrugardesep15_FD_76830 | JGI IMG/M metagenome (GOLD analysis project Ga0099826, IMG submission 76830) | Root nodule microbial communities of legume samples collected from California, USA - M. trunc garden sep15 | ecosystem: Host-associated > Plants > Roots > Nodule | place: USA: California... | reverse complement strand
ACATATTTGTGGATTTGGTTGCAGGATTATAATGCAAAGCTTTCTGATTTTGGGCTGGCAAGGGATGGTCCAACAGGTGACAAAAGTCACGTCTCCACCAGGGTAATGGGAACAGAAGGATATGCAGATCCTGAATATGAGGCCTCAAAAGGTATTTTCAGGTTCATGTTGCCAAACCATTTTGTTTCGTGTTTCTCCTTTTCTGATTTTGTTAAGTTATTCTAGATTCAGCTTAGTAGCCTTACTTATTACTAATTTATCTGTATTCTTTGTGAGGCTTGAATTTTTTTTGATAGTAAGTTTAATAGCTTAAGACAATGTTAATGTAGGTCATCTTACTACAAAGAGTGATGTCTATAGTTTTGGAGTTGTCCTGCTTGAAATGATATGTGGTAGGAAGGTAATAGACACGAAGAGACCAGCTAAACAACACAAATTGGTCAAATGGGCTAAACCATATCTCTCTAAGAAGCGCAGGGTTTTCAGGGTGTTCGACAGTCGGCTTGAAGGGCAGTATTCAGCAGAGGAGGCCTACAAAGTAGCTGCCCTTGCTATGAAATGCCTGTCAAAATCCAAGTGCAGGCCTAATATGGATGAAGTTGTTAGAACTTTGGAGCAGGTGATTCACAGCCAACTAGGCAGAACTGATTCTCCTGCGGTGAGTCTAGAGAAGAAAGCACCATGCATGATTTGGTGGTGAGCTAATCCATGAAAACATGCACCTATGTCTGTAGCTAATATTATTAGAACCGAACTTCTTTGAACATTTCAAGGTGGGATTGCTTATGCGATGCAGCAATAATATTACATGTTTGTAACTTGTACTATAAGTTAGCAGAAACATCTATTCCCAAACAGAGCGCTAAGCTTTTCAAACTTTGGATAAATAAATTAGCTTGTGTAGCTTATAACACAAGAGTTTATCATGGTAAGCTCTTCAAGGTGGGATTGCATAAATATTAATTTTATTTTTTTCAAATTTAAGTGAAGTATCGTTTTTAACTCATCAAAAATAGAAATTTAGGTCAGTTCATGCAAAAAAAGTGGCACCTATGATGAATCCTCGTCATAAAATGAATTTTAATATTTTGCATAGTCTCTTTACCATTCTATTTTTGTATTTTAAAGGTTTCTAATTGAGTTACTAATAGTTTAGAAAAAGTATGTCATGGATTAAAAAGAATCATCCTAATTCGTTGTATTTTTCCAATCAAACTGTTTTAAGCTTCTTTCCAGCAAACTTAAGTCAAAGTATACTACATTGGCTCTCCATGATCACAACACCATTTCTTTAAGCTTCTTTTGGTTTGTCAGTAACAAGTATTTTTTTCCTAACGTCTTTAGGCTTCAACAATTTTGGAAAAACATCAATTCTCACTAATTAGCTTGAGACTAAGAGTTTGGTTATTTTGTAGGTACATGCAGCTTTTCTTCCAATCACTCTTTTAATAGATATCGTTTCTGAACGACAAGGCTTATACCACTCAAATTATTGAATATGGGTGGTAAAATAGATGGATTTGAATTTCATTGTAATTGATGGATCAAAACAATCAATTAATCCATTTATAATCAAATAAAAGTTATAAAAAAAATAAAATCAATTCAATCAAATTCATCCGTTAAACATAAATATCATATAATCCATCTATTATTATCTCTTCAATGGATGAATATCCATCCATTGTATTTGTGCTTCGCATTTTTAGTGAAGCAAATTGGAGAGCTACATGTGTTGTGGGAAATTATACATGACAAAGTTGCAAGAGGCATGTCATCATAATGTTCAAAACTGGGTTCCTCCACCTCCAAGTTCATACAAATGCAATGTGGATGCATAGTTTTCAATCAAGATTTATGCGTTTGGTGTAATTATTAAGTTGTACTTGGAGATCTTATATTTTTCCCAACTTTAGTGTAAGTTGTGTTCCGACACAAGCAAATGGTGTAGGTCATTTTCTAGCTAGAAACACAACGTTCAATTCTGGTCTTGTGATTTTTATCAAATTCTTATGTTTTTCTAATTATGAATAAAATAATTTGAAATCATTTCTTTAAAAAATAAAATAAAATATAGATGCACAACAACACTTAGGGTATGTTGGGGGTGATAAATTTGATGATAGAAGGAGGGGTCCAAGACCTCCTTCTTAAGACTCTTTCAACGTCCCTTACTAACCGAGCTACCTATGATAATTGGTCATATATAATACTTCAATCATATTTCATTGATTTTAGGCTTAATTGAGGATAACAAATACTAGTATCAGTACACTATGTTCTCGTCCTAATTGAATCACATTTCATATAATACACTATGTTCTTGATCAATCCACAATTTTGATCTCCTCAGTTGTATCATTTATTTATTTATTATTGTTAAAATTGAGGATAACAAATACTGGTACTTAGATTTTTTTTAATTTTTTTGACAAAAGTACTTAGATATTCATACGATATGTTTGGTAACACATAATTTATAGCTTTTAAAGTGATATATAGAGATTTTAAGACTTCAAATGTCTTGTTGGATTCTGTATGTAGAATTGTAGACATTTTAGTCTTTTGCTTTTGGTAAATAAAGAAAGAAATAGGATCGATAAATTTAAGAGATTATTTGGATAACACGTCTGATACATATTTGTGGATTTGGTTGCAGGATTATAATGCAAAGCTTTCTGATTTTGGGCTGGCAAGGGATGGTCCAACAGGTGACAAAAGTCACATCTTCACCAACACGTTAGTGGGAAATAATGGATATGCAGCTCCTGAATATGTAGATTCAGGTATTTTCCGGTTCTTGTTCCCAGACCATATTTTTGTTTCGCGTTTCCCCTTTTCTGATTTTTTTAAGTTAATTTATCTTTAGCATTCATGTTCCCGAATCATATTTTTGTTTCGCGTTTCTTCTTTGCCAGCCTTGAATTTTTTTTCAAGATTAAGGTTAATAGCTAAAAACATTGTTACTGTAGGTCTTCTTACTACTAAGAGTGATGTCTATAGTTTTAGGAGGGTAATTGACAAGAATAAACCATATGGAGAACACAACTTGGTTCATTGGGCTAAACCGTATGTCACTAACAAACGCAAGGTTTTGAGGGTGTTAGACAGTCGGCTTGAAGGGCAGTGTTCAGCAGTTGAGGCCTATGAGGTAACCTCCCTTGCTTTGAAATGCCTATCAGAAAAATCCTCCAGGCCTAACATGGATGAAGTTGTTAGCACTTTGGAGCAGCTGGTGCACAAACTTTAAACAAGGCAGAACTGACTGTCCTGTGGCCGGACTATAAAAATTACCGTGCATGATTTGCCCGTGATCTTGTCCATGAATACAGGCTCCTCTGTAGCTAATATTATTTAGAACCAAGTTTCTCTTAACATTTCTACCTGAGATTGCCGATGTCCAACGACAAATAATATCGAGTGTAATCCGAGTTCTGTCAAGTGTTTGTAACTAGTAAAAGTAACTGGGAAGGGAAGGTAGCGAGGCGTGTACTTCTGTATAACTGCTATGAATGATTGGCTCATTTTTGTTATAGTCTGTATTGTGGTGGTGTGGTTTCTCCTAAACTATTTTGTAACACATGATTGCTATAGTACTAAATGCATTTGAAGGCTGATGCTATATTCTGTTAGTATGGATTCTTTCATGCTTGCTTTCATGTATACATAATTCTGACTATAGGCCAAAACATTGGCCAAGATTTGTCTTCTTATTGTTATGTGAAAGAACAGTTGAAATTGATTTGAAATATGATACAAATTTTGGATATAAAATCTAAAATCATATGAAACTGTAATTACTGAATGTTGTGTTTCAGTATAGTGAGTGGTGGTTAAGTCAAGAACCTTGCCCTACTAGATAATTATGTGGTTGCAAAATCTTTTGACTTTGGATAATACTCCACTCCACATTGATTCTCTATGTTATTTATTAATTTGGACCCTTTAGGATTTGTCAAGCTGTACAACTTTTTTTGGGTCACTCTTTGACAAATGCTCTAATCAAATTGTCAAACCATCTTGAAGGGGAAAAATAATGAGGAGCAAGTAGGAGTATTGTTCGACTTTTTTTCAACCTGACATGAGTTTGAATGTTGACATTTCAAAAAATGTACATGTACACTTGGTCCAAATTGAAGAGAATATTAATTTTGTGAAGTTCAAAAATACACTTTTAGATAATATTGTGTATCACATCGGAATGTACTTTTGAGAACATGAGGAATGTTTTAGTAGTGGGGGTGGGGAAAAGATAACACCAATATTATTGACTTATTGGGCCAAAGTTCACTAGGGTTGTCATTTTGATGGCTATCATTTAAGGTCATTACTTTTTTTACTCTGTAAGTTTCTCGCACCTCTTATTTGAATTCTAAAATTCGAAATATTTCAACGTGTTTTTAGAGGTTTTTATAAGGTGTCTTCTGGTCTTCTGCAATGCCAGACGTGATTAAATTCTTTGAACAACCTTTGAAGCTTTAAGTCTCTCATCTTCTGATGAACTTCAGCTTCTGGTAATCTTGCTTCTGATGAGGTGCTTCTGATGACGTCATCACTTCAGGAGCACTTTTCTTCAAATGCATAAAGCTTCCTTCTTGTTGATTTCATTGCTCTCATTTGTTCTTTTAGTACCTAAGCTTTAAGGAGATACGAAATTTTGTCTATGGTTATGTACACTTGAACAAATATTAGCATATCCAATTGACAATTTTTAATACCTTGTTATCATCAAAACTCTCAAGAGGTAATGTTAAACACATTTTGTTCCCACAATTTTTTCAATCAAACAACTTTGTAAGGTGTCAATATTTTATTTTTAAGATAATCAGCAAGTTGATCCGATGAAGATTGTATTTTGTGGATGTTAGCGAGATATTAAAACTATTTACAATTAAGAATTGAAGTCCAGATGACTTACAAATATTATGTCTCAAGTCTCAACCGTAAGTCAAAAGGTTTATTTTCCATTAGAGTTGAAGAAATGAAGTGTAACACAATTTCGCTACTATACATGCATGAGGCGCAAGGCACTACGTGTGACACATTTCTGATCAACGAGAAAGAGATTTCACTATTGGATCATGCACAATGCGTGTGGCACTATGCGCGAAACGTGTCCTGGCAATCAATACACGAGAACACATATATGAAGGACACGCACGAGGCAAAAAAACTTGTGTGCAACGCGCTTGCACGAGTTGATAATTTTCCATATAAGTTCCAAACTTCAGCCATATACAAGGGTTTCAAGTTTTGGTCGAGTGAAGGCATGTTCAGTGATTCAAGCGACCAAAGGTGGTGATTTTCTACCATTGTCATCAATGAGATTGAAAAAAACCCTTTATCGTCTCCATTGAACGATTTGTTCTTTAAACCTTTGATTATGTTAAGTATTATCGTGGTTGCAAAACTAATTAGATTATGATTGAACGATGGACCTCTATGTATGAGATGAACTATGTAATCTATGAGTCCTAGTTAATGCAATTTGACGCTTATGTTTATTCTTTATATTTTGTGTTTAATGTGTTGCATTGCTTGATCAAATCTTTTTTTTAACAACAATTTTTTTTAATGGAAAATATTCTAAATTCATTGAAATGGATTGTATATAGATGCTCAAGAAGAGCATGGATGAGCAAGACAAAAACAAGCAAAGGACACCGTGTATAGATGAAACACCTAATAGTAAGCTCCTACATCTCATACATCAAAGCACTAATAAAAACACCATTCAAACGTTAAACCTCACACAACCGAATTGATTTTAAGAAATGATTTATCGTTGACATTTGATTTATTTATATTTTTGTCAAATAGTCTAATAAGTGAAGCTCACTTTATTTTTATAGAGAAGTGGAAATTTGAAATTTCATCCACAGTTCCTACATAAAATCGTCCTTAATAGGTAGCAATTGAGTTGTACTTGCATAATCGATGACACTATGTTTTCTCATTGCAATCAGACATGTTGTTCACCGGTTAATTGTTTTAGACATATTGAATTAATTAATTGTGACATAGGGTGTAATGTATGATAAAAACTTTTTAATAATAGTACTAGTTTTTGCCTAAAAACATAGGTTGTTGTATTAGATAAATAAGACTTTAAGCTAAAAAAATTATCTTGGTCTATTTTGTTAAATTTTCAAAAATATAGAAACTCAATTGTTATCGATAGAAACTTCGATATCAAATAACAACGTAAAGATTCACTCGTTTAAATAAAATGATACATGTGTTTTTTACTTAATCAATATTTTGGATTTAAATTCAGCAAAGTTTGAGAGATTAATTTATATGGTTGCACGTTAGGTTTTATAACTCGAGAGTTTACATTCACTCATTTTGTTTAGATAAACCCAGCTTGTAAGCTCGACTCAAGAACTCGTACGAGTTTGCTTAAAATTAAAATAAAATAAAATTTATTATTTACCTGACACATATAAACTAATATAATATTGTAAACAGTTCAATAGTGTAAAATATGACTAAATTATAAAGGTTTTTAACTACTATAATAAAACATTATGTTCAACAAAATTATAAAGGTTTTCAATTACCATAATAGAGTGTGAAACTCTGATGATCTGCGTACCTTTTGAACCTTGAAGCTTTGTTTTTTCGTTGAAATAAGAAAATATGTCTTCTTCTACGGTCCTACCACAACTGACAACAAACACCACCACCACAATCCTAACCGGTGTCGTAATCGAAATAATTTTCCTTCCACCTGCGTAACCCTGACTAGTATGTGATCCTCTGTTCATGATTTGAGAACTCAGAGAAGAAAGAAAAAGATACAACATAAGGCAAACTATTTTCAGTTTTGAGCTTGAAGAAAAGGAACCGGGCTTTAAAATAAAATGGATTAAAAAATGACCAAATTTTCCATAAATTTTTTTAAACGTAAACTCGTTAAACTCAGTCCGAATTTGATTGAGTTAACTCAAGTCAAACTCGTTAAACATTTCAATTTTATCAAAAATCGAATTTACGTTCAAATTAACGCATCTTTGATAGTAAACTCGACGAGTTAGCATAGAACATCGATACACGAGGAAAATATCTTTGTTTTTAAAAAATAACAACTCAGAAAAGGAGACTTTGAGTATAAATGGAATTATTGGTACAACTTCGCAGGCTGTGAGGTGTCAAATCAGAAGGTGTGAGTCACTCTGTTTTCGTACTCGTAGTTACAAATCTCTCATTCCCCAAAAACCCCATCATAGTGGGCCATTCAAAAAGTGATATAACTTTTTTATTATGTTCGTTTTAAAAGTGGGGACCACTGCCCAATAATAGTCAGCAAAGTAGACCATTCTCTTTGACTATACGTCATGTTTTTTTTGGTAGAATGTGACTATACGTCATGTAACAAAATGGTTTTATATTAGAAATAGTCTTCTTCACCAAAAATACATTAGTTAAAGATTTAAATTTAGAAATAATTTACAAGTTTTATATTGATAAAATTACTTTTTAAATTTTTAATGTGTTGAGTACATCATTTTTAAAATAAAATTTTCTTTTTGAACTTATTAACAAATACTTTAAAGACACTTGTTAACACTTCCTTTAAAAATATAAGTTGTTTAAATATTCATTTTATTTAAATTAGTGGTTTATAACTAATATATTTTTAAGTTCTTTTTTTTAAAAATTGATCGTTTAAATTTGGATTTTGCTATCTTTAGAGAATTCTCTAAGTATTTTAAAATAAACAGCTATTTTTTAAAAAAGTCAAATATTTTATTTTTAATCAATTAAATAAATACATTTTCATAAATAGTTATCATTTATGATTCTTAAAGAGTGTTCTAGAGAATTTGTTAGTTTTTTCTTTAAGTTTTTTTATTACAAATTGATCATTTAAATCATAAAATATTTACATTGTTATTCATTTTTGGGTCATCTTTGTTAAAAAAAATGTTTATAAACCAATTAACATTGATATCGTAGGTCAAAAAGTTTTTATAACATCAAACATGATTATTTATGCACCTTTTCTTCTTTTTGTTTTTGAATTAAAGCCTAATATTATATATAAACATTTAACTAACAATATCATAAATAAAGTAATTGATGTATTTTGTTTGAAAACAAAATTGAACAATACACCTATGAACCTTGGTTTTGAAAACAATGAATTTGAACATACCGACTTAACATTAAAGGTCAGTATAAATATTTTTTTAACTGAATTTGATAAAAATAAGATTACCGTGCACATATTTTTTGATTAAAAGGACCAACTTGTAATATAAAAAAAATGAAAAGACTGATTTGTAATAAATATCTAATTTATATGACTGTGTATGATTTTTGGTCTCTAAAAAATACAAATAACTTATATCATATAATGAAAAAAAATTAAATTGGATACAATTTTGCCCTCCTATTTTATTTCATAAAAAAATGCTAAAAATTATCCTTATGAGACTTATTAAAGCAATTAAAATTAAAATATTCTTTTAGGAAATAGTTTAAAGTATGCATTCAACTTTTACGATATTTGTTTTTGTTTTTAATGTAAATTTATTACTTTGACTGGAAATATGCTACTTTTTTTATTCAAAGATATAAAAATGGTTTTTACTTTTTGTTCAAAGATATGAAAACGATTTTTTAACAAAAAGTATATTAAAATTTTCATTGGTTTTAATAAATAATTTCAAAATATTAACTTTTTATATACTAATAGAGTTTAGCTAAAAAAATCTTTTTAGGGAGGGGGTGGTAAACATTTTAACAAATTAATACTTAAATATATTAATAGGATCAATTGGATTTGCACCGATACATTCTTAAAAAAAATAAAAAATACACTGATACATGTAAAAGTCAAATTCTATAAATTACACGAGACATAAAAAGAGTGTCGTATATTTGTATGAATTATTTTCTTCATACCTATAGTGAAAATTATACGATAAAAGTTCATATATTCGATTCAAAATTTCTATTGAAATACTATCTTTTTTTAGGGAAAATTGAAATACTATCATTTATTGATTCAACTTTGTCTTATATAAGTTCGGAATTTTGTCCTATATAAAAAAAGAAAACGGAGAATACATATTTAAGTGTATGGTTTGAAGCATGGTGAGAAAAAAATGGTTTTAATGGAATTGATTCTTTGAAATTAATTATTTGATAAACTTAGTTGAAGATAAAGTGACTTATATATATTTTTTTTAAGGAAAGTGGCTTATATGTTTATTCGTTCATGTTAAAATAAATTGAAGAATGAATTTGATTGTAATTTAGTTTTTCCTTTTCCAATAAACCGATCTTAATTTTCTCTTTTTAGTTTTTCTCTTCCATTTTCTTAATTAAAGTGGTGTTTTCAATCAATTTTTGATCCGAAATCACCTAACAATTATGTTTAATGAGATTCAAATATGTTAAAATCAATTATACTTATAGAATCAATTTTTGCTCTTCTAAAACTACAAAAAATAATGATAAATAGACATAAAAACTCTAACACAAAATCAACACCGTATAATTTTTTACGTATTTTCCATTTTTTTTCTTTCTCTCTTTCTCTCCCTCTCCCAAGTGTTGCAACTCACGGTCTCTCTCCTCTACATCCTCTCTCTTTTCTCCTCCACAACTCTATCTCGCCCATTAGCCTATCTCCGACGACCATTCATCGAACCACCACCGCTAGATCGTAGTTGATCGCAATACAGAGGAGATCGCTGCCCAAGTGAACTGATTTTCGACGGTGTGAGGGAGAAGAGAAGATCGTCGGCGACGTGATGTTTTTAGACCTGGACAGATAGAAGGGACGACGATGATGTTCGTGACTGATGAGGATGATGGAGAAGGTCTGAACAGATCTCCGACGGCGTAAGTGAGAAGAGGAATTCGCCGTCGCCGTGAGGTCCAAATCTGGACAGATTGAAGGATAACGAGAATGGTGGTGGTAACTGAGGAGGACGGAAGGGTGCGGCGGTGATAGGAGAGGGCTGTCGTGGTTAAGACGCAAAGGACTGTGGAAGAGGACGCAGAGAAGGGAGGACGAAGATGGAGTGTGGTGTTGTTACATAAATGTCCCTACTTTTAAGTTTGAAATGTCTAAGCTGCCCATGGTGTCAGCATTGTGTATAATTTTCTGTGTTGAGTTATCATTAGAAACAATCATATAATAAATAAAAGGCAAAGTTTTTTTTATCCTTTGAGCTTGATAAATATATTGAAATAGTCATTTAAGTTTATTAAGTTTTAAACAAGTCTTTTATTTTTAAGTTTTTTTAAGTTTCAAATATGTTATTTAAGTTATTAATTTAATGCATCAATTTAATATTTTTTAAATTTAAAATTTGAAATAAGTCATTTAAAACGCAATAAGGACCAATTTAAAATTTTAAAAACATAAAACATCTGCCCTCAATTTGAAATTCTTAAGTAGATCGCACGTATACATTTTGAATGGTCTAAGAGATTAAACTTAAAGAAAAAGAAATTATATCACCTAAATAAAAAAATAAATAAATCCTAAATAAATCCAATTAAAAAATGTTTATCATCCCCCCTTCCCCATAGAGTTCAAGTAATTTTAGCTATAGGCTATATAGCTCTATGACAATACAGTAGAGTCTAGCTATAACTTGAGTAGCCTTTATAGACCCAAAATGATGATATTTCTGATGCAAAAATATATAAGATAGTACAAAGTGAACACTACACTGCAGCTTGAGAGGTTGACAGCTACCAGCTTATTTATATAATCTACTACTGTGTCGCATCATCTAATTCAGCTTTTTACAGAAGATGGCAAGTTTCACAATCAAGAGGGAAAGGCAACTCATGACTTGAGAACCCTTGTTCACATATTTCAACGATTAAGATCAGTATTTTGCTTATTTACAGCCACGCCACTAGTTCGTTTCTAACTTAGTTATATCAGTTTTGAATAATAAGTAACTAACTAGTTGCATTGTTGGTTGGTTCTTGACCATAGTCATATATGAATAAAACGGGAGGTTAGTCATTTGTAAAATAGTTCTTAAAAGTAGATTTTTGTTAGTTAATTTAGTCTTTGAATGTAGACTTCGTTAGTCAATTTAGTCCATAAAATTGATCAACAGAATCACATTCAAAGATTGTTTTGCAATTTTCATGCATTTAGAAACTAAAATGACTAATAATTTCTTATTAAAGGACTAAAATGACTAATTCCCCGAATAAACGTGAATGTTTACATCAAAACATAAAAATTTAAGATACATCTATTTGTTCGCTTCATTAATAGACACGTTATTTAAAGTTTATCCCATAAAAAAAAAGTTTTGTCTATCACATGTTAACATACTAAAAATAACAACTTTTTATCGAAAACCACAAATTCTAATATACACTTACCACTTTAAACTTCTTAACATGTGTGCAAATTTGCACATATTAGAAAAACCCTAAAAAAACAAGTGTTTAGGGCAAATTCTTTTCTTTTCTATTTTTGAGGGAAGAGAAAATTCTGAATATTGCAACTATTTTTAATTAATATTGCATGATACATGATAAATAATACTTTTCATTTTAGTAAATTTTTTAATAAATTTCATATTTCTTTTAAAAGTTATTGTTATAGTTCTTAAAATATTTGAAATTTCGGAAATTCAATATAAATTCGATGTGAAACAGTTTTACAATCGTATCCAACAAGAGTATATACTCTTTAATTCCATACATGAGCAGTGCTATATATCAAGAATCAATTTATACACACACATACTTTCAAAAACTCACACTATATTTTAAAAATTTACTTTTTTTTGTTACAAAAATCGATAAATTTTATAGTCTTCAAAAACATACATTGTATAGAAGAGATGCGCTTATGAAAGGAAGTGATTGAATAACAAGGTTTTACATTTAAACTTGGTTAATCATAAAAACTAATAAGTAGAACAAAGCTCCAACATAACTATTGAGGATAAATAAAATATTTAAACCTAAACTGAAAAAATACTAATTAAAAAGCTAATTACCACTACCAACAAAGAAATTACTCAATGATCGTGATATCATTAAGCTGTCAATTCAATCAAAGGAGGCAGAAAAACTAGGATAAATATTGAGAGTAATTAACAGAGGGATCGATAATTCATGTACTACTTGTTCATCAAAATGATACATTGCATGTTATATATGTCTATGTATATAGCTAGGGCAGGAACATAGGGCAAGATGATTTTTTTTCCTAGCTAACTAACAATGCACGATCAAGATGATGATAAAAGACAAAATGAAGCTATGTATAGGCTTAGTAGTAAGAACTAAGAAGTAGGGTCACGAACTTGAAAAAATGAACGGTTTTGAATAACAATGTCATACATATGAAAGTGCTTAAAACTAGATAAGTTTCTTGGGAGTGAGAGAAGATGTGGAGATGTGTCTGAACGATGAAACTGGATGTGGTCTGTAAGATGTGAGTGAGAGTAACGAGTCCAACCAAGTTCAGCGAGTCGTTGCTCAAGTTGCGCGAAGGAATGAATGACTTGGTTTGTTGGAAGGTATACAAGAACTCTTGGTCTTGCACCTGGGGCTGTTGCTGTTCCTGGATGAGTAGTTGGTTCTGTCTTGTGCTCGAAGGATTCTCTTGTTGGGTTGGTTATTAGCCTCACTACACCTTTCTTGTCAAATACCCATACACCTGACATTGCTTGTGTTCCTTTGTCTCTCCTTTGTTTTACTGTTTTCAATATTTCTAGTGTGTCTCACTTATAAGCATGAGTTAACAAAATTGAATACTTGATGAGAGAGAGAGTTTTTTCATGCAACTACTTAAAAATTGGTCAAATTGGTCAAATCTACTTCGAACAATTAAGATGTGTTTTGCATAATGCACAAGATTATTTTGATCCTAAAAAATAGAGAAATGTTAATAAGTGTCTATTACGCTATCACAAGCGGGTATTGTGTTCTTGTTGCTGCATCTAAGTCATATCTTCTAGCGTAAGACATGTTGTTTGTCGGCATAATATTGCCATAACACAAAACTTGCGACATGCTAATTTGTCCTTCTGTCTCGGGTGGTATCCTTACCATATGTACAACCTCTGCTTGGTGGGAGGGGGTTTCCTTGCTTAGTCAGGATGTTGCGGCTAGTAATGATTGGCTCTCAGGTTGTGTTGTTCGGCTCACGAAGGGTTAGGCTCAAACCTCCTCATAAGGTGATGTTTGGGTGGGTCTGCCCCGTCGAGGGGGAGAATTTTCCTCGACTTTTCCAGATTTCTAACCAACAATCTACCTTGGTAGGCTTGAGCTTTTGGGTATGTGATATGTGGGTTTGGGACTTGACTTGGAGGCAAATCCTTTTTGTTTAGAAGCAAAACTTGGTTGTGGAGTTGTTCAAGGTGTTGGCGGTGCATTAGCACTCAGAGGGCTCAGACTCGTGGTCTTGGAGGCGTAGTTAAGACGGCGTGTTTTCAATTAGGTCAGCCCATGACTACCTCTTTAAGGTGGTCCACCCATGAACAGGTAGCAGATTGACCAACCGGGTTGTCTTCCGTCCCGGCCTTTGTTTAGAAGAGTTGGGCTTCGTCCAAGGTTCAAGTTTTCTCCTGCCAAATTCTCCTTGATAGGATTATGACTAAGCTGAATCTTTAGGACACAAAGTGTTGAGATATTAGGTGACTACTCTCTGTGGCTTGTGTTGTTAGAAGCCGGAATCGACATATCACCTTTTCGTGACGTGTAGGGTAACTTCGAGGGGTGTGATGTAGAATTTTTAGGTGGCTACTTTGGGAGTTTGTCCTTCTGTGAGATGTGTTATGTCCTTTTTAGGGATGTTGTTTTTTTTTCCTATGAGATATAGTCTTAGAAGTTGTTTTGTGTTGATATGGCATTCAGTTGTATGGTCCATCTAATCTGCCCACAATGATTTAGTGTTCTCTAGTAGGACCATGTGGAGCAATTGCTCAATACAATTAAGTTAATCTCTTGGTACTGTTTTTTTTAGTGGACACTCTAGTCATCCTTGCTCTTATTATGATTGGGTGGTGGAACTAACCATTTGTTGGGATAAGTGGTTTATTGTGGAGGGGCGGGGTTTAATTGCCTTTGAGTGGGGTTCGGGGTATGTGTTGTTCTTTTGTCTCTGCTCTCGGGTTAGTATACTCAGTCCATCTCTCCTAGGGTGTTTGCTTTGGTGTTAGAGGGTTTAAGGAGTCTTCTGTTGGGTGTCCTTCTTCCTCGGTGGTTGATCTGAGGCTTTTTTTTTTTTTTTGGGGGTGGTTTTTTTTTTGGGTGCTTTTTGGGTTTTTGGTTTCTTTGGGTGTTTTTGGGGGGGGGCGGGGTTTTTTTTTTTTTTTAGTTTTTTGTTTTTTTTTTTTTTTTTT
>Ga0099826_10001414_pt1 | contig 14351 bp, 4 predicted proteins | sample Mtrugardesep15_FD_76830 | JGI IMG/M metagenome (GOLD analysis project Ga0099826, IMG submission 76830) | Root nodule microbial communities of legume samples collected from California, USA - M. trunc garden sep15 | ecosystem: Host-associated > Plants > Roots > Nodule | place: USA: California... | reverse complement strand
CGGGGGAATTCCTTCCTTGTCCTGGATCTTGGCCTTGACGTTGTCAATGGTGTCAGAGCTTTCCACCTCAAGGGTGATAGTCTTGCCGGTGAGGGTCTTGACAAAGATCTGCATACCACCACGGAGACGGAGGACAAGATGAAGGGTGCTTTCCTTCTGGATGTTGTAGTCAGCAAGGGTACGGCCATCCTCGAGCTGCTTTCCGGCGAAGATCAACCTCTGCTGGTCCGGAGGAATACCTTCTTTGTCCTGGATCTTGGCTTTCACGTTGTCGATGGTGTCAGAGCTTTCAACCTCTAGGGTGATGGTCTTTCCGGTAAGGGTCTTGACAAAGATCTGCATGCCTCCACGAAGACGGAGGACAAGGTGAAGGGTGCTTTCCTTCTGGATGTTGTAGTCAGCTAGGGTACGGCCGTCCTCGAGCTGCTTTCCGGCGAAGATGAGACGTTGCTGGTCCGGGGGAATCCCTTCCTTGTCCTGGATCTTAGCCTTGACGTTGTCGATGGTGTCGGAACTCTCGACCTCGAGAGTGATGGTCTTTCCGGTGAGGGTTTTCACGAATATTTGCATCTGTAAAATCATACATCATAACATGAATTAGATTGATACATTAAAACTTGAATCAGAATCTAAACAGATCAGTACAAGATCAACAAATAATTCGGAATCTAACATCAGAAATTGAATTGAGTCATATATTACAAATAAAAACCACGTCGTGTATGGATTTGATGAATTTTGCCATGAACATGTTCATGTAAAGCCAAAACTTTGATTGAATCAAATACAACATATTAAAAACAGCGTTTAATAAATAGATCTGAAGGTTTCAAAAGAAAAACTTTTAAATTCGTTCATACATGTATAAACAAAGCCTAATCGATGATTACGAATCTCTAACACGAGCTATGGATTCATCAGAATCAGATCTGAAAGGGAAAATACCTTGAAGAGAAGTTAGGTTACAGAGAGAAAAATAGAAGTTGGATTTGATCGATGATGAGAAGAATTGAGAATAGAATTGTGAATTGGTAAGGGTGAGATGAGGTCGTTATATAGGAAAACGGGTCGAAAGCTTCACCAGTAAAACTGTGACGCGTGTCATAATGACGTATGATTCGGTGCAAGTTGTTTGGTTGGGCTTGCTTGCTTGTTGTGACACGGCAAGTTTTGGACGTATCCAATGCGTTCGAGGCGGTACTGGAATATTGCAATTAGGAAGGGTTAGTTGGCGTTAAAATTTCACGGAGTTAAATGTATGTGGTCTACTTTTCATTAAGCGTTATCATCACGTTACTTCATTTCATCCCTTATTTTTAGTTGGGCCCTCGTCTTCTCATATTTATCTCGGCTGCTACGAAATTATATAACGTTCTTTTTTTCCCTAAAAAAAAAATAACGTTCTCTTTTATTTTTTTTTTATAAAGTGAACTTATATATTTCAAAGGATTTAATTGAAAAAAAAAAATTAGCAAGTCAAATAAATTTTTTAACCAAAAAAGAAAGTCAAATAAATTTTGACAAACACACAACCGCAAAGATTAATTTATCGAGATAAATCGAATCTATTTATAAAGTCAATTTTTTTCAATTAATCACATACACCGTCATGAATCATGACCTAAATAAAATGTTTTAAAGACTTAAATATTTATCATTTATGCCACACTATATTGATAATGATAAGACATTTTAATGAATGTATATTTTACACTATTATTATATTTAAGATCAAATTAATTAAAATGATATTTTATTTGAATATTTTAATAATGTCTATTTAATGGCGAGGAAAAGAGGGACAAAACAAGATACATTACTATATACCACCTTAATTAGGTGTATAAGTGGTTCGGATAAAATCAATGAAAATGAAAGTTCAAACCAAACTAAACCGGAAAAATATTCGACCTTATTTGGTATGGTTTGACACCGATCCGAACCAATTGAAACCGATCTAGTTTGGTTTGGTTCATGATTTTTCATTTCAAGATCCGTGAAATCAATGAACCAATTTGGAGATAATCACACCCCTTATTTTACTAATTTTATCCTACCTCACACAAACTTATGGTTAGGCCCAAAATTATATATAAAATACTTTTTAATCTATTCACTTTCTCTCATCTGATTAGTTTGGATGTTTTTATTTAATTTCATGGCGATCATAATTTCATGATGTTTAAATTTCAGAATGTTTTAATTTCTCTTTAAATTATGTAATAATGATGTGTTGGGTAAGAGTTCACGAAAGAATTTCTCTTAAGTTATATAATAATCCGATGATTGTAGGGTTTTGAAGGGTGTTTAAATGTGTTTTTACCCCTTTTAAATTACATAACCATAAATATTGTAGATGCACAAGAAGCTAATAAGATGGGATAAGAAACTCTAACGGAAATTTGGCTTTATTTACCTAGCAAAATGATGTGTGTATACATATATACACCAACATGACAACATCAATTTGGACTCTTCAACATGACAACATCAATTTGGACTCTTCATTTTATCTTTATTTCTTTTTTCCTAACAAATAACAAATCTATCACGTTGGTCACTATATCTTTCTTTCTCAAGTTCTGCACAACATATGAGAAGTCTACCAAACATTTTCTTTTTCCAGTCTTAATTTGTTATGTATGATTTTTTTCGTTAAAAAGTCCTCTAATTATTTTCACACCCCATACATCATACACATGCCCAGATCACATAGACACACAAATGATTGAAGACTTGGAAATGGGAGCAACTCTTCTATGGACACAACCCTAAAAGAAAAACATTTGGGCACACACTCACAATTAAAAAAAATTAATAGAGAAATAAATTAATCACATCATCTTTTCCTTTTATCTTTTAATTTTTCTCATCCATGTATGTGTGCCTAAGTACTATTTATTTATATTTGTGACCAACTAAGACTTTCTCTGAAAATGGACAATTAATCAAAGAGCGGTAATATAATTGCAAGTGAAAATAAAGTCCCACCTAGCTAAGTGGACACAGTTGTAAGTTTTAACTAACTAGCAAACAAAAACCAGACTTAACTAATCAACCAAACAACGACTAGTTTGTTATCAATAACTAACTAACTAACTAACCCTACTCATGATTCAAGAACAATGCACACGTGTATGCATATGGTTTTACCATCTTCTTCTTCTTCATCAATCATCACTACCATGCATGCATTCACCTTTGCAAAAGTGGGAGAAAACGCCTATCCCATATTTTGAATGTATCCATCACAAAGAAGAATTGTATCGCCATCACTGACCTGATTCCACTCAAAGGACTCATTTTCACACATCACATGCGTTTCATGCATGAAAAAATGACAACCATCTTCCCTAACAAAGCACTTGTATTTATATTCCAACACCTTCTTCAATTCACTAACCTTAGCACAAGACTCTATTTGAACTTTTAACTCCATCTTTATTCCAATTTGCAGCCTCAAAGCCAATGGAAGCACATTCAGATTCAATATCTTTGACCTCCTGCTAGTAGATTCCGGCAACGATGCTTCTAGGTTTTGTTTCTTTGTAATCACGCAAACAATTTCATTGTCCGAAATTCCGCATTCGAGCAATGACTGATGATCAAGAACTCGACCACCTGCTTTGGAAGCAAAAGGAAACATCAACGAAATGTCGTTTATTTTGAAGAAATTGTACTTGGTATGAATCTTTTCCTTCAGCTGCATAATAGTTTCATCCAAGTATACTTGTTGAGTGTATTCAACAAGTGACCTATATGTGGGGAACATCACTCGGAGCTTCACTTCAATCGACTTGTTGTATTGTGCTAAATTGATGACAATGCAAGAGCCTTGAATGAGGTTGCTGTTGATGACGATGTCATCATCTTTGAGAAGTTTGCCATTGAAAAAGAGTTTTTGCATCTTAACGGGAAAACCTTGGTACTTTTTTATCTTTTCTTTGACCTCAAGAAACGAATCAAAGAACCCCACTTCAATAGAGAAAGCTTTTCCCATATCTCCCAAGAAAGTCACATCCATAATTATCAATCACTAATTCACTCAGTAAAGAAACACAAAACTTATTAAATGAAATGTAGCTCTAACAAAAAATATATCTATATCTATATATAATACATATATGTGGCTTGTGGCTTGTCTCTTCCAGTTTTTCTTGTTACGCAAGTTTTGTTAGTTACCTAATTTATCTTGTATTCAAAATTTAAATCCCCCTATACAATATTCTTGACAAATAAATTATCCTATATAATGATAAACTATTTTTAATAACTTCTTATAAAAATCATTTTTCAGAGAGATCTTGAAAAACTATACGGCTTTTACTATGTTAATTTAATTTTTTTTGAAGAGTACTATGTTAATTTTTTTGACAATGAATACATAAATTATTGAATGTTAAAATTACTCTTTTAATTCATAACGAAAGAGTTCAAAATAATTTATTCCATTTTTGAGTAAGTTTTCATAAAAAATCATTTTTGAAAATATAAAGTAAAAATCAAATTATTTTAATCTAAAACAATCATAGCTTATTGTTTATTTTTACTAATTTATAATTTATAGTTACTAATTTACAATTTTTTTGATAACCTAATTCAAGTAGCTTATTGTTTAAAGTTTATAGCTATGATTTTCTCTCTTAATTTTACCAATGTTGTCTTGATTGAAAAATTAAATATTATTTAAACATGTAGGCTTTTTGTCATTTCATAATTATAAGAAGTTCAACCGGTAATTATATCGAACACCATAAATTCAATCAACTACCAGCTTGTCTGCTATCAACTGTCAACTAGGTTATCAAATATTCGATGTAAAGTTTAAACTCATCCAATATATGGCAGCTGATCGCAATACATTATTATTTTTTTTACCAAAGAGAGCTTTAAATGAATTTATGTAAATAGAGATGGTTAGTTTCAACTATAGCTCTAACTCCAAATCAGATATGTCTCACCGTTGAAAATTTAATTCAAAGAGTTAAAATGTAAAAAACTTATTTAGTCGTAGTTTTTAGTTACAACAATAACTTTTATTCTGAAAAACTTGATATCTGGTCTAAGGACGGACTAATCCGAGATATCCTACCGTCAACTAATGGATGCTTAATTGAAGGCAGAGCAAAACACTATATAGATCTGTCTAGCATTGAATTGTTGGCTGGTGGAGGATTCAAACATGGAACCTTGAGAGAAACAAGTCTCCTAGGTCTCAAACCTATCCCGTGGCCAACCCCTTGGTAAATAAGAAGAGAATGTGTAACTTACACATTATATATGCAATGAATACAATTTTGATTATATCATTTTTTCTATTAAAAAATACTTTAATACCATTATATAGTGCGTAATGTCTCAATAATTGGTATTACATAGCTCAGTTTATTTTATGTTTCCAATATGTATTGGAGGTAGTGAGAGGTAGTGTTGCAGCATTGTTGGAGAATCCTGCAAAAGCATAAAAGAAGAACTCGTCATGTTTTGACCAAGAAAGATTGCAAGGTACTTTTCGTAATCCATCAAAGCGTTGATATCATAATATATTTGAGAAGATTGTTGGTGCTTGAGAAAACAATATGAGATGTTGTGGACCAATGAAACTGAAAGTGTTGTTGAATACTCAATCATGTACAAGCTCTTACAAATCTGATGAAGACATGTGGTTAAAATATGACTAATTTGATAATTGTAGAGAAGGTAATGAGGACCTTGACCTCAAAGTTTGATCACGTAGTGGCGGCAAAGAGAAATCAAAAGATCTTAAAACAATGAAGGTACAAAGGTTGACTCGAAGCTCATGAGTTGAGAGTGAAAGAAAGGAGTGTAGGAAAATATGATTGAGCAAGCCCTTCAACTCAAGGACATAAGCACGAAGGTGAAGACAAAAATTTAGATCCCCGGTCACACAAGTAACTTTCTATAAACAAAAATATAATTAATCTTGTTTAGAGGTTTTTCTTACAATAACTTTTGTTAGAGTAGTTGGTAGTATAAATTTCAACTGAAATTTAAGGATGTGTATATATTGGTATTTGTAGAAGTACTGCGTTGAAGCGATTAAATGCTTAAGGAAAATGCTAACATGTGTTAACATGATAAGAATTTTGCATTTCACGATTAGATATTATAGATTGGAGTCTTGTAAGCGCAATTTAGATGATAGCTGCAAGGACAATATTATGCATGAGTCTAAATTCGAAGTCCAAACTCTTCACTTCTCCACATTTAAAATATGTGAGCTTCAGTCACTAGACTATTTTTTTTGGGAAGTCACTAAACTACTTAGAGCACATTAGCATGATCCATATTAAAAAGCATAACCTTCTATGGGACAACTTTTTAGTTGAAAACACACAAACATGGTTAATTGTCCAATGAAAAACTGCGTACCGTGAAAAGTCAAGAGTTGGGCGGAAAACACTGATCATGGAGAAAACAACAATGGTTATCATACATTCTTTTTTGTTTTTTAAGGGATGGGATACATTCATTTATTGTTGTCTCGTACTATAACTCATTTCCCTGTTAACCTATAAATGAGTGATGTCTACTTTGTGAGACCCACTTATGAACTCATTTGAAGAGATCACCATTATGAATGCTCTAAGCACAAAATTGGTGGAGATCAGCAATCAGTTAGACCATAATGATGGTCATTAGATTTTGATTTCATCCATCAAAATGCAGCAGCTAATGGCACTGTATGACTTGAAGTATCATTTCAATTATACTGAATTTCATAAGTAAATTAACTAGTGTTAATCTCAAAAGCAGCACACAAAGCAATTATAAAATATGTGAATTCAACTTAACAACCTATTGCATAAAGTAAATCGCAAAGAGGTGCTTTCTAAATTTAAAAAATTCATGGAGAGCAAAATTTCATGTATATGCTTTATTTGTATATGCACATCTACAACTAGGCCACTCTCCAGTTATTCATTTCATTGCCAAATCAAAAGCATAACTAAGTACAATTTTAACTAACCAACAAAATAAACTAACCAGACAAACTAAGTAACTAATTAAACTAACAGTTTGTTTATCAGTGACTAATTGATCTTATATTCAAGAACAATATTGACACACACGAACATGTCAATCTCGTGCCACTGCAATGCCAAAGACCCGGACACCCAACATTGACACTAACACTAACACTTCGACACTGAACAACTGCCTATGAAGCAATGAAGACAAACCCCGACACCAAACACATGTTGAGACTAACACATCGACTCCGGATACGCCTTTTATGAGAAGTGTCGATTCATTTTCCAAAATAGAAATTAGGTGTCACTGACGTGTCCATCAAAGAGTTCAATGGTGTCGCCATCCTCTACCCCGTGCCACTGAAACGACTCACCTTCATGCATAACATTCTGTTTGTGAATGAAAAAATAACGACGATCTTCCGGAAGAACACTGCTGTTGTAACATTCAAGAAACTTCCTTAATTCACTCACTTCAGCACAAGATTCTATATCATCAACAATGAAATCATCTTTCCCCCTAATAGCCATTGGAACCACATTCAAACTCAATTTCCTTGACGGCGTTGAAAATTCGGGCACTGGCGGCAATGTTGCCACCGGTGCTTTCTTTGGCTCTAGGAAGTTCTTTATAGTAAAAACATAAACAGTTGAATTGTTTGAAACTCCAAGTTCTTGCAGTGATTGGTTATTAAAAACATGATCACCTTTGAAAGATGGAAACTGCACCGACATTTCGTTTACTGGTACATGAGTGTAGACTTCATGAATTTTGTGTTTGAGTTGCAGAACGGTGTTGTGTAGGTTGATTTCAAGAGGAAAACTTGACTCGGATTCGTAGAGTTGGACTTGGATTCTGATTGGTGGATCAGAGGTGAGATGGAGGTGAATGGTTGAAGCATCAGTTACGCCACTTAGCCAGATTATTTGATCATCTTGGAGAAGTTGGTCGTTGAAGAAGAACAATTGCTTTGAAATGGGAATGTTATGGTGCTTTTCTATTTTCTTTTTCACTTCCAAGAATGTTTCAAAGCGATCAAGTTCCATTGTGAAAGATTCTCCACCCTCCCTCATGAAAGTCACGTCCATTTCAATACCAAATGTAACCAATGAAAGATATTATAACTGAATTTCACAATCACTTGACTTCATATAGAGGTAGTTACAAATCTTATATAGTGGTAGTACTACTTATTATTCAGCTCTATATATAAACAATTGCAATATAACACGTGCCATGCAAAGCAAAGGTCTTTCAAGAGATAGAACGTTGTCACTGATCTTTGGAATTCGGATTAGATACAGCCGGTGTGTGTGCAGTGAGGTGCATTCAGCACCTCAGAACGGTCCGATCTGACTGTTCAAATTTTAAGACATTTCTTAATTTTGTTTTATATTAAATTTCAAGGTTGAAATATTAACCGTCCGATCTTGATCGTGGAAGGTCGTTACAAATCTTATTGTGGTACTATGTACTTAATGTTCTGTTTCCATATCTCATTGATTAAGGGGTAATTAATTATTCGGTTCTATATATTGCATTTCCAATATAAGCTGTGCCATGCAAAGGTCTTCCAAGAGGCAGAACATTGTCAATCCTTGCATTAGCACATAGGAGTATCTTTTAATTCAAGGTTACACTCACAGTTTTATATTTTTTTTGTTTCCAAAATGTAAATTCACATCAATTTGTTTTAATAATCACTTGGTACAACAAAAAAGTAATGCTTATATAAAATAGTATCTAAGTTGCTGACTAGTCGATTGAAACAGGTTCTATGAAAGGTCATATCGAAGTGTCAAGATGCGTTCTTACCAGGAAGACAAATCCTAGATAGCGTGGTAGTGGTGAACGAGATAATTGATGTGGCAAAAAGGTGAAAAGAAAAATGCTTATTAATGAAGATTGATTTTAAAAAAGCATATGATATGGTAAGTTGGAAATATGTTGATTATGTGTTCTCTTGATTGGCCTTTTGCAACACTTGGAGGAAGAGACTCCCACTTCAGCTGCCGCATTCTTATGTTGCTCGACTGGAACCATTCCAATTATATTTCTAGGGATTCCAGTTGGAGCAAATGCAAATCCTAGACGAACTTCAACTTGGGAACCAGTGGTGAAATCATTTCGGTCATGGTTGTCGGCTTGGAAAGGGAGGTTTTTATCCGTAGGTCAGATTGACACTAAACAATTCAATTATTTCGTCATTGCCGCTTTACTTTTTCTCATTTTATAAAGCTCCAAAGAAGGTTATATCACTATTGGAGCAATGGAGCAAAGTTTCTTGGATGCAATGGAGAAAAGTTTGCAAAGACAAAAAGAGAGTAAGGCCTGGTGAGAAAAAATTTGAGCTCTTTAATTTATCAATAAGTTATTACTCATGAAATGGAGGTAGAGGGCATTGAATTCAATTGATGAATTATGGTATAGAATCCTTGTGTATATAGATATGGTAGACTAGAAAAGTGGTTCTGTTATGATGAGGGAAACATAGCGCATAATAAATGCTCTTTGTGGTGGCGCGATATTGTCAACATTGGAGGTGGCACAAATGTGGCATGGGATCAATTGCAATCTATTTTTATTAAGACAATGGGATCAGGTGATAACACCATGTTCTGGCAGGATAAATGGTTTGGCTCTTCGATGTTAAAAAACATTTTGTCTGGATTGTTTTGTCTTGCGGTTATTGGACTGATTCACGATGGAGTTGGAGGATGCGCTGGAGGCGTGAACTGAACAATAACGAAGGTAAAGCTGTTCAAGCATTGCTTTATGTATTAACAGGAATATCACTGGCAGAAAATATAGTAGATTCATGGGTTTGGGCTCTGGATCCACCGTGCAGTTTTCCGGTAAAATCATATTACTCATGGCTGTCTAAAGTCAGTTTTTCAGCAGAAAATATGGACGAAAATATGCTCAAAGTTATGAAAAAGTTCATTACCAAGCGAGGTGCTAAATTTTAGTTGGCGATTGATGCAAGATAGATTTGGTGACAAGAAATAATTTGTTCAAAAGGGGCATCTTAACCTCGCCACATCAAAGGTTTTGTGTGTACTGCTTCGCAGAACCAGAAAACACGCAATACCTAGTGTATACGGCTGCGTCAGAACCACATTCTCTTTAACGGAAAATTAATGATGTAAACTGCATGGTGTCTTTGATTAAAGTTACCTCAGACCATATTAAATCAAAGCCAATATTACAAGTGAAAAATAGAAATCCCACATTTCCAACCAAGTATACAGACTGACTTAACTAATTAACCAACTAACTACAATAGTTTGGGTATGATTTGACAACTTTTGTGACAACCTTCTTTTTCACATAATGTTTTTTAACATAATGTTTTTTATTACATTTGTTACTGTATGTGTGAGGAACCTGGACACAGACCATTATTTGGGTATGTTAACATAAGACTTTGACAGGCACATCATGCAGGTGAACCTGGACTTGAGAGTTTCACATAATGCAGAAACATTATAAAACCTTTCCACATAATGTTTTACAAAACAATATACATAGAGGGAATCAATTACAAATGTATTTCTTATTATTTAAGCTTAAGCCTAACTCAATCCCAAAAACTAGCTCGTGAACTGAGCTTTTTCCCCCTCTTATTGCTACTATTTAGACCATATCACTATCCTGTGTGGACTGTCAACAATATCCATAAATCAAGAAGCGAGCTATAACTTTTTTTTGGAACAAAATTATAAGTTATAAGTTAAAAGTTAGAAGTGAACAATATTATAACTTATTTAGACCCAAATAATGGTTGTGTCCAGGTTCCTCCCATGTAACAAATGTAATGTATTCAAACTAATACACAAACTTTCCAATTATTCATTTCATTGCCAAATTAAAAGCATAACCAAGTACAATTTTAACCAAGTAACAAAATAAACTAACCAGACCTAACTAAGTAACTAATTAAACTAACAGTTTGTTTATCTGTGACTAATTGATCTTATATTCAAGAACATTAAACACACGAGCACTCAATCTCATGCCACTGAAACCATCATTGAAGAAATGACATAGACCCGGACACCCAACATCACTAACACTTCTACACTGAACAACGACCTATGAAGCAATGAAGACAAACCCCGACACCAAACACTCGTTGACACTATAACACATCGACACCGGACACGCCTTTAATGAGAAGTGTCGACTCATTTTCCAAAATAGAAATTAGGTGTCACCGACATCGACGTGTCTGTCAAAGATCGGGCACTGGTGGCAATTCTGCTACCGGCAGGGCCGGTCCTAAGATTTTTTGTGTCCTAGGCGAATCAACAAAGTTGTGCCCTTAGTTATTCGGACGTCTTTTTCTTTTATTTTTTGTTGCAAAAGATTTATTCATAGTCAAGGTTTTTTAAAAATATATTTTCAATAGAATTAATTAAAACAAGTTAAAAAGAAATATATCTATCTATATAGTACTAACTACTAAGTAAAAATAACAAGTTTGGTGCCCCTAAGAAAATGGTGCCCTGGGCTGCCGCCCCTCGAGCCCACCCTCAAGGCCACCCCTGGCTACCAGTGCTTTCCTTAGCTCTAAGAAGTTCTTTATAGTAAAAACATAAACGATTGAATCGTTTGAAACTCCAAGTTCTTGCGGTGATTGATTATAGATCCTTTATCTTATTTATTTATTTGTATAACTCTTTGGTCATTTATCTCTCATAAAAGCACATATAAATCTTTTTTCTCATTTTTTTATTAAAAAATACATAATTTAATTTTAAAAATATAATTTTATTAAAAAACAATCCAGAAATAAGATGAACATGTTCACTCCTTCAAAAAAAAATGAACATGTTCATCTTTTTCATCATCTTTCTTTGAATCTTCATCTTCTTCGTTTAAATCTTTATCATCTTCCTTAAATCAAAAATTTTTCTACACAAATATATCTCAAAATATATGAATTTATGTTATGTTCATCACAAATCTTCATCTAAATACAAAAATCAAAATCCCAAATACTCAATAATTAAATTAAGAACAACAAATTTCATTTTCATTTTCTTCTTCTTCGGTTTTGTTTCTAAAAGTGTTTTGCTCTACCTATTTGTTGTTCTTAATTTAATTATTGAGTATTTGGGGTTTTGATTTTTGTGTTTAGAAGAAGATTTGAGGTAAACATAATATAAATTCATGATATTTGAAAATATATTTGTGTTGAAATTTTTTTGATTCAAGAAAGATAATGAAGGTTCAAATGAAGAAAATGAAAAAGATGAAGATGATGAACATTTTCATCTTATTTCTGATTTTTTTATATTTTTAATAAAAATATATTTTTAAAAGTAAAATTATGTATTTTTAAATAAAAAAATGAGAAAAAGGATTCATATATGCTTTTATGAGAGATAAATGACCTAAATGAAAAAAAATTAAAAATAAAGGACTAAAATGTTACAAATAAATAAGATAAATGACCTATAATGTAATTTTGTCTATAATATAATATGATAAAATAAATAAACAAATCATGAGAACAATAATAAAAAACACAAATAACACACAATCCGCAATTTTTATTAACAAAAAAATCATAGTCAACAACGAATATATTTTTTTTCCAGTAACAAGAACTAAGTTTTGAATTTTGATACACACCAAAAACAGCTAATCTATGATGAAGATGATATCGCCAACTTCAACTGATTTGAAATTTGTCTCTGGACCCATTTGTTTCTCTTTGTGCATCAAAGTAAAATCTTGAGGAATTAAAAGAATTTCCCTCTGCTCTTCCAGTTTCTTTATCAAGTCGCCAACTTTGTATTTGGCTCTAAAACAGTTTTGATGACTTATTTAATATTTTATTACGAGATATATATTGTGGTGTTGTGCTCATAGTTAGTGGTGTTTTTTGTGATTGAAATGTATGGCTATTAGATTCATATTTAATTCATGAGAATAAGAATCAACCGTGAATGATTTACCTAATATTTAAAATTGACATATTTATTTTGTTTTATGATTTTTTAATTAATATTTGTAACACTAATTTTCTAAATTAAAAGTGAAATCATCAATTTTATAATACACTAAAATTCGTTCTCGTGAACTTAACACAGTTGGTAGAAACAATATATAATATATGTAAGATTTAGGGTTCGAACCCCGGCACTAAAAAAACTAAAATTAAATTATTGACCAAGAGTATTCAAGTTTGAAAGGAACCACCGTCTCTTCTCTAATAAAAAGCTAAATCGATTATGCAGCTAGTGGAAAAAGTGAAACTTTGTTCCTTAGGTTGGCCGAAAGCTAATAGTGTCTATTTTCCCTTTTGGTTATCATATGTGGTGGCATCAACCACTTAATTGTTTGGATATAGGTTGATTATCGTTTTTTCTTGTTTTATCACGATACTATATTGTAACTTTGATTAGCTCTCCTATACACACCTTGTGTTAGGGAGTAGTTTTTTTTTTTTTCTTTTCTATTAGCAATATATCTCATTTTACCTTGTTAAAAAAAAAATTAGTTCAAAAGGTACAAAAAATATGAATTTTCCAATGCTATTTTTAGTGCAGAAAAAGTATCCAACAAAATGAAAATGGAATGTATGTTTGTTCAAAAATATCATATTTGTAGATTGAAAAGTTACGACGACTAAAATTCACATAAATGCGCACAACAAAAATTGAGTTTTCTGAATAATATTTTTGGATTCACTGTTTTTTATATATATTATAAATTAAACAATTGTCTCAATTGTCCCATAACTACAATTCATATGGTAAAAAGGCATTTGCTATGATGAGGCATAGTTTGAACCCGCATTACCCTTAACCTGTAGTGGACTAATCAGAGTAAACTAAATCTTTCATAGCATCTTCATAGAAGGGTTTATATGCAAGGTGATGGATCATGGTTGAAAGGACATGTGCTTCAGCAATGATTTAGAGGTACAATAGTAAGGATTATTGTGTACAATAGCTAAGTAGTACTAGCAAGTACCAACTTCATTGAGAGAATAAAGAATGTAACAATAGCTAAACCAATTTCCTTTGGTGTTCTGTTTATAGACTCAAAGTGCAACCTACTTAAATTTCATCTGCGAACTTGGTACATTTTGTTTATAAATCTAATTCCCCCAAAACATATTAACAAGCTACCCAAAATAAATAATTTTGCAGTTGGAAAACAGCAGCTGAAGCAATTGTATTTGCTATCTTCTGCGCTTTGATTCTTTCCGCATCTCAGTTATTTTTTTTTTGAGAGATCTCAGTTATGTAGCTTTCCATATTTGAGGTGAAGCCTTACATTTATTTTCTTAAAATAACACATTAAAACTAGTAAGATCATAGTATTACTTTTTTTTTTTT
>Ga0099826_10001413_pt1 | contig 14352 bp, 14 predicted proteins | sample Mtrugardesep15_FD_76830 | JGI IMG/M metagenome (GOLD analysis project Ga0099826, IMG submission 76830) | Root nodule microbial communities of legume samples collected from California, USA - M. trunc garden sep15 | ecosystem: Host-associated > Plants > Roots > Nodule | place: USA: California... | reverse complement strand
CCGTTAATCGATCGAGAGATTGCAGTTGTTACGCTTGGTTGATATCTCTGATCACAAGCGAAATAGCTCTATCTCTTCTCGTTTTACTTTTATGTCGAATAGGAAGATAATTTTACACAAACAAACAATTTATACTCAAACCCTTAATATGATAAATGGCGTTTAAATGCTTATGATATACGCAACTCTCTGTGAATAGGATACGATCCTATTATACTCACGTATAGTTAGGTAAATGACATGTAAAAATCTTACATCAGATGCCTTAGAGATTATGTGACCCCAATCCAATGATTTTATATTTAGTGTGAGCACAAAAGAAAGCACACAAACACCCTGCTAGAACAATCCATGTGTTGTAACGTAGTAGTATAAAAAACTTCGAATCATAGCATAAACTTAAAGTAAAAAACTTCATTTTACACCATACTTGGTGACAAATGCAGGGGAGGGAAGCAAGGGCTTGACCCCCTCCCTCTCTTGAACGAATTAATGTCATCATATATTGAACATCTTATAGCTTACGTAAATGTTTTCTTTATCACTTCATTTTATTCGAATAAAATAAAATAAATGGTAGCTCTTAATAGAATAATAAAATGTTTGTTCGATCAATGATTCTTGTGTATGATGAATTTTTGTTTGAAAGAGGAGAATTCACCTCGTGTTCGTGATAGAGATTTGTCATTGTTAAACAGATGTGCAAATTTTGTACATAGAACTTGTTAAAAGAGCAGTAGAAAAAGACGAACAACACACTGATATTTTTTTAACCAGTTGGGTCCAACACCAACCTGCATATGGAAGAGAGAAAATATATCCAATCCATTACTAATGATTTTCTTACAAAGAGATACAAAAGTTACAAAAAACTATCCTTCAACTAGAAAGCCCTTATTTCTACCACTTTCAGAAATATCTCCTCGCGACCAAGAGACAAATTATCCTTCATATGCTTTTCGCTTTCTAAAATCGACAACATCACTATATTTACATAGAACTTGTGTCCTGCATTGTGTGACAAATTTCAACCTTTCTAAAAAAATCAAATAGTCGTGCCTTGCACAACAGTCCTTGCGCTGAGGTACACGATACAGAACCCAAACTCAAAAATTTTGCACATTCAAATGAGAATTCATGGCATATCTCAACACATATCACTCTCTTTTGCACGATTTGTGCCCTTACTTATGTGTTTCTTTATGCATTTTACTTCTCACTTGTTTTTGCACCCTTACATAATGCTTGTATCGTTAAACCTATTAATTAAGAACCCCTTAAGGATCTAACTTGAGTTTTAAATTGATCTTTTGAGTTGATTTGTTGGAAGGAATTTCCAAACCAACAAAATGAGTATGTAAATATGATTCATTCCACAAATAATTTTAATCACATTTGAACAATTTTTTTGTTATATTTTACCTTTAAACTATGAGAAATGTTAACGAGTGCGCTGAGGCACAAAAATTTATATCAGACAAAATTATTTGATACCCTAAAAGTCTAGTGTTGCGGATTATGGAATCATAGGGATGAACGATCATGAATGTAAGTATTCATGAGAAGAATACTCACAGAGATTCATATTGAATGAATATAGATTGAAAAAAAGATATGTCATTAGTACATGGTTGATCTTATTTATAGACCTCTTATGATACTAACTAGAATGGTTAACTAGCCATATCCACCTAACTAATACTTAACTATATACCTATAACCACCTAACTAATACTTAACTAATTTTAACTATCTTAACTACTATTTAAATCTATCTTCCAACTAATTAATTTAACATTTGTCATGTGTTGTTCTGCCTTGTATTATGTTATTTGTTGTACAACTCTCACAAGCACTCCTTGTTGAAACTAGGCATGACAACAAAACTCTTACCCGCAGTTATCCGTCCAAACCAAACCCAATTTGATGGATTTTCCCCGTTTTGACTGGGTTTGAATATAGATTTGGGTTTTCCCCGATTTCAAAACACGGGTATGTGACAGATAACAAGTATATAGGTACCCACCTCGAACCCATACCTAAACCCGTCCCGAATGTAAAAAATTATTTTATGTTGATATGTTATGTTATTTTGTTTGATAATTGTCATGTTATAAAAATTATCATTGATATTTAAAAGTGCAATTAATCATTCAGTTTAAAAAACGTTAAAGTGAGTATATTGTTGGATGAGTATATTGTTGGATAATGTATTACAAAATTGCTCTTGGGGTTGCAAAAAAACATCTATTTTTTTATTACAAAAATTATTCAATGCGGGAATACGAGAATCGGGAACGGAAAGGCAAAACCCATTATCTCCCCATTGCCATGCTTAGTTGATACGCATCCTTAAAAAGAGATTACTATAAGAATTTTTGAAAAATGAGTATAAACCTTATTGAAAGCACATGATAAGAGTATTATCCTCCCCTAAAAAACGGTTATTATACTTTCACGCAAATTTAAGAAAACACATTGAAAACGTTTAGGTGCCCCGAGTAAGGTTTACGCGTGACAATAATATTCATTTCAGTAGTATTTTTACTATTTTATTGGAAAAGCACTTCAATAAAAGGTTACTAATTCACTTTCACTTTATAAATTAAAACGTTTAGTATTCACTGTCAGAGTCTATATAAGCACAATATAGTTCTGAGATCAATTCATACAACTCTTTCTGTTTGAATATTATGATGGCATCTTGTTTAATTTCTGCAAAGAAAGCAAAATCTAATACCACAAAGGTGCCAAATTGGCTTGAACTTCCAAGGGACATCACAACCAACATCCTTAAGAGGCTTGATACAATTGACATTATGACAAAAGCATATCACGTGTGTCCTCTATGGTGGAACATTTTTAAGGATCCTCTCATATGGCGCACCATTCGAATGAATATTCTTAGTGACTCTGCCAACAGCCATTGTGTGGGAAGTGCTTACCATGGTTTGGATTTGTTAGAGATTTTTCGTTATGCTGTTAAGAGAAGTTGCGGTAATTTGGAAGTCATTGATATCGAGAATTTTGGCACGGATGATCTCCTTGAATGCGTAGCTAAGAAGATTATTTTTTTCAAATCTTTTTTCTTGCATTCAAGTTTTAATATTTTATCATGTGATTTATTTTCTGAAGATGGATTTTTTTTTCATCAATCATTTGTAATATTTTATAATTCAAATGTTATAGTGCCAGAAACCTACTGATGCAGGATTCAGAAAATGCGTGAGAAGGCTTCCTCACTTAGAAGAGTTAAGCATTTCACTTATGCAGCTAACACATGATTCTCTAGAAGTTCTTGCACGGTCTTGCCCACTCTTAAAATCGACTAACCCAATGTATCGACTAAGCCATTTTTATATGAAAGACTATGACCGTAGTGAAATTGGATGGCTTGCGATTCTTGATCGATGTCCGCTTCTTGAATCTCTTGATATCAAGGGAGGTAATGTTTATCTTAGTGAAAATTTGAGGGAAAGGTGTCGTGAGCAGATCAAAATTTTGCGTCTGCCAGTTCAGTCTCACATTCAAGAACATTATCATGATGATGATGTTTATTTTGAGATGTTTTTAAACAATGAAATATAATGTCTTTGTTTGATTCTGAGTGGTGTAGGTGTAAGGTTATTATCTTGGAGAGTTTTTTTATTGTTAAGGCATGAGAAGAGTTTTTTATTTTCATTAACTTTTGTAATTCCTGTTCCTGTGTTGTTGGCATGCTTGAGTAATCGGATGTACTACTATTATGTTTTTTTTTTTTTCTCATTGCGATGATTTTTCTTCCAATTTTATTACTCCTTTATTTCACATTTTCAATCAGCTAACTTTGTGTGTTCAACTTCAATTCTTAAAAAAAGAAAGTTAACATTACAAAATTTGATTGTTGTAAAAAAAAATTGTCACGCGTATCTAAATTATAAGGATGTGTATTTTTATTTATTTTTTATAATGAATTTTAAAGATATGTACTATTATTGAGATTTTTAAAGATATGTATTATTGATAATTTTAAAGATATGTGTATTTTGTAATAAATTGAGATGGTGCCAATTTTTTCGTTTTACTCATTCATTTGAAATAAATTGGCACCTTTAATTGAACAAGTTAAGTGAATTGTCTTGTCGAAAAAACTCAACAATCCTTAGCAATAGTGTGAATAACTAAATGAAAATTTTGACAAATACACCAAACTGTTCTAAATAATAGAGTAGTTAGTTATCATCTATAGATTTGATTGTTCTTTGATTTTTATGATCCAGCAAATGATAAACATTTTTGTGATCCAGCAACTTGAATCTTACTATACAAAAACAACAAAAGATTCAATAATGTATATAGTTGTTATTGGACTAAGTTTCTAGTTATATTAACAAAATAACATGTTAAAATACTTTGCTATGCCAGAGAAGTATATATTAGAACACCCAAAATTGAAATTGTATATTTCATTGAGTTCATAGATCATATATAGTTTACCATTCTCTTTCATTTATATTCTTAAGGTGTCATTGAAGAATGATTTACTCACACAAAAAGTAAAAATGAAAACTTTGTAAAAAAAATTTTGAAAACACAAAACGGTTGTTATTAGAAGATAATATTACGAATAGATAAGCTGGTTAGTCGCTAATGCATCTTATCTATTCACTAACTAAAATTTTACTCTTAAAACAAGTTATTTTTTGTCAATCCAAGGTATTGAAATAAAAACAAGAAAGTATTCGAAAATAAATTTGATCTTCAAAAGTTTTGAAAAATTGGATTGAATAAAAAACATAGAACAAATCAAGTCATTTTACTTTGAGTCCACTACTAATAAAGCAAAAATTAATAGGAGAAATTTAGTGAGGGAAAACATGAAATTTCTCTCTAGACCCGTCACTAAATTTTGCGACCAAAGAATTTATGAGGGATTTTATTTTTTTCGTCACTAATTTCCCTCAATATTCTCCAAATTATCAAGGATTTTGTTGAACTCCGTGAGTTTCTCCATGACGATCTTTGACTCCACCATCTTAAATGAGTAGAGTTGTTGCTTTAGGAATTGCCTATGAGGCAAAGACTTAGTCATATACAATGACTCAAACTTTGCCAACATCGATGCAGCTTCCGTCACAGCATCCATAAATTTTTTATCCCCGAGGCACAAGACAATGACACTTCTAGCCTTGTCCACCATCTCGGTTCTACTCTGCTTGTGACATGGTGACCTATAACGCACCTTCACCCTTTAAAGCTTGTGCACACTTTTATTGTATCAAAACTGCTTCCATCTTGACTTTCCATAGCACAAAATCGTTACTTCCGGTTAACTTCTCAATATCCATCTTTGAACTCATGGTACCTGATTATTAATTTGATCCTTGCCCCATGTTGAGCGACAATTGTTGTGAATTCGTTTAAAATGACACCAATAAAATGTTGAACTAGTGACTTTAAACACATAAGCAGGGAGTGAATTGTGATCTATAATAAATTATTTAAATAAGCACTTCAAAAAATTGTTTAACAAAATAAAATAAAGTACTTGTAAAAGGTTTAAATAAATAAGATAATAGATATGATGAGGTAAAATAAATGACAAATAAAATAAAAGAGATAAAGAGATGAGAGATAAGACACCAAAATATTTATCCTAGTTCGGCCAAAAACACCAAGGACTACGTCTAGTCCTTAAGGAAAAGTCGCTTGCGATTTTCACTAATCAAGCTTTTAAGCAGGAAAAGCTAGAAACCTTTATAAATAACGAGCACTCTTCAAACAAAACAATCATTTACAGAAGAATTTCTAAAACCAAGAGATATCACCTCTCTTGAAACCATGGGATTGCACCCAATACAAAATAAATTACAACAATAAAATAATACATCAAATGTGTAAATATGACAAATTGAAGCACAATTACTACGACTAGAGCCGTTCCTGTAAAATTGGAGGCCTGACTCTCTTGATAATAATAGGCCCCTAAAAAACACAATTTTTTTTAAAAGAAAAAAACTATAATATTTTATTTTTTTAGAGAATAATTATAAAGTAACAGTGTACTTTCATTTGCAAATGCATCATTAGAAGGATAAGAAAAAGTATTGATGACATCAAATCCATTAAAATTAGGTCCAAAAGAGACCCTTTCATGCTCAAAAAAGAAAATTCAATTAAAAAAAAATGACATCTGCAATCACTAGGAGTCGAACGGCAACCAACAAGCATAAAACTATCAATTTTAACCACCTGGCCACATGTTCTGGTTTGCTCATTAAATTCTGCTCTCCCCCAGCACAAAACACTCGCGCCCTGCAGCCTTGTCGAAAATACCCTTGCGTTAGTTAACTAACGCAAGTGTAAAACTATGCGTTAGTTAACTAACGCTGCGACACTTAACATGCGCAAGTGTAAAACACTGCCTGAGTTAACCCACACACGGTGTTAACACATGCGTGAGTTAACTCACGCCCAGTCTGTGCAGAAGACCAGAAGAGGCAGAAACCTCTCTTTTCCCTAATTTTTCAGTCCTTCTTTCATACATTCATTCATTCATTCATTCATTCATTCATTTATTCATTTGCATTCATTCATTAAAACAAGTCATAATTAAATTACGAAAAATAACGGAATAAAATAACGAAAAACACCGGAATAAAATAACGAAAAATGTCATAAAAGCGCAAATGTAATAGGATTACAACCAAATCCTTCAAAATGTCATAAAAAAACCTAGAAAATATCATAAAACCTTACTCCCGTGGACTCCTACTCCTCCTCCACGGAGCATGCTCCACTCAGACTGTATGCCCTGCATCAAGCGCATAACCTCCTCCGGCTTATGAAACACAGCAGGATGCGCCATTGCACTGTCCACTCTGGCCCTAATGTTGCTGATGATTTGGAATGAGCCGGGAGGATGTTTGGCCCACTGCTGCTCAACAAGAACCTCCTCGTAAGGAGGGACAGGACGAAGAGGGGCATCAACTGCGTAGTGGGGAATGGCCGAAGGGGGGGTTCACAATAGGATGTGATACTCTAACGAACCATTTCATGTACCCCCTAGTATGACTACACGGTTGGTTATCCGGAACTGGATGACCCCTCTGTTGATGGCTGAGGACATGTAGAGCAAACTCCATGAAGGCTTGGGTTACGTCATCTGCCGCAAGAAGCTCAATGTCTGTAGGAGGCCTAGGAATAGTCTGGACATACCTGTACTGCCTAAGAACCCGCTCTGGCAAGTGAAGGACCATCCTGTCGCTGTCAGCCATGATCCATCCAGAGTACCAGCATATGTCCTGAAAGGGCGTGATGTGTCGTCGTCTCTCGTACGACCTCCAGGTGACATGAGAATGGTCTATGGAATCAATGGCAGCTTAGTAGTGTCCAGGATTAGAAAAGCCCCTAGGAGGTCTCCATTGACTCACAAGCGGGGAAACACTAAGGTCGTAGTCCTCATCATCAATCCTCAGAATGATGCTCGTGAACTACGACAAAGTCCATCCCTGCAAACACATAGAAACAAATTTATATCAGCATAAATATTATACAAACAACTATACATTTACGATCCAATAAGTAAAAAAGAAGAAAAACAAATATTACCACAAGCAAGGTCATGTAACCACCACAGGAGGCCACATATGAGTCGGAGGTAAGAGATAGCTGCTCGTATAAGAAAGCAAGTCCCATCCCACCCCATGACCAGTTGTCCAACTCGTCCATATCTTGCAGCGCAAGCAACAAAGCAGATTAATGTTTTTGCTATTCTTGCTGAAAAAATGGTACAACCAAGCAAGAGAAACATAAACACCTTAATGCAGGCCAACCTAACTTCAGTTCGCTCGTCTTCCTCCTCTTGTGTGTCAATCTCAACCAGCTAATTACACCTATTCAAGAGCTCCTCATAGCGCCTCTTCAGTACACCAAAGCTGATGTGAGCAGCACCCTGTCTTGTCATCTCCTTAGCGGCATTCTCCGCTGTAAAAAGTAGGTCCGCCTGTATCATCTCTAGCCCCTCCTCGCGGGTTAACTCTCTATCAGGAAGGAGCCTCCCAGTGATAGGGATGCCTAGGAGACACGCCATATCATCTAGTGTGATGGTCATCTCCCCGACAGGTAGATGAAAGATGTTTGTCTCCTCATGGCATCTCTCTGTCATCGCACAAACGAACCCGTGAGATATGTTCTCGTACCTATTAGTCAGGAGGGTAGTAAGACCAGACATATTCACTTCATCCCAAAACCATTGGTTTTGTGCACCCGGCTGAGGGATTGTCAGGATTTTAAGGCTTAGCTTCTTCCCGTGCGAGATACCTTTTACCCTATGTTTTTTTCGAAACTGAAATACAAAAACAAAAAACAACAAACAACACCGTTAAATAAATAATAAGTAAAATAAACATTAAATACATAGTAAAAGAAATAAAATAAAATAATGATTAAAATAAGTTGTATAAATAGTAAAAGAAATAAAATCAACATTAAAATATACTTACATCGGCATCGACCTATATTCTGCATGCGACATGTCCAAAAAAGTGAGGTAAAAGCGTGAGGTCAAAAGGCCCCCCTGCATAGCCGTCTGGTCCGGCCTCGTACACCACCCTCGGTACCTCTTGAAAACGAACCCCACCATCATGTTGTTGAAGCTGGTCAATATCATCCTGCTGCTAAGCCTCCTCAATATCAGGCTGCCCCTGCTCAATATGACGATGCTCTTGCACAATAACAGGCTGCTGATGATGAACCTCGTACTGATGCTGCTGATACGCATCAAACTGATATTGGTGAGGCTGAGGCACCTCAAAATGATACGCCTGATCGTGTGGCTGCTGATACACCTGGTAATCCTGCTGATACTCCGTCGAATCCAACGTCTGGGATGATGATCCCCCTGCATCATCAACTCCACCAAGTCTCGTTCCCCGACCTCTCCCTCGACCAGTCATAGGAGGGCGTAATGCTTCTTTCTCCCTCCGGTAACTACTAGTAGGGGCAGGCCTCCCTGCCCTCAATCTGTCACTCCTATCCTGAGGCGGCTCAGGCGGTCTATGAGATGTACTCCTCTGAGACATATCTGCACAACATTTCAAAAAGCAAAAAATCAATAACACATTTTCAAACGGACATTGTGTCATTTCTATCAATTCAACAACAACACTTATATTTCACAAGTGTCATTTTAATCCGTAAACTACTACATCACAGTCAAACATATTATAATCAACATTAACAACCCATATTCAAACTAATTTGATCATTCACAGTCCAAAAAAACAAAAAAATTATCATTGAGACATTTTACCAAACACATAGAGTGCAATTTTCAAACTACTAAGTAATCTAACAATTTCTAAACCCTAAACTTCCACATTTCACTCTAAACAACATCTAAAATACTATTCCTAACTTAATTCATCACTAACAAGCCTAAAAACTAACATGCAAGTCATATTTGTAAAACTAAAAATGTTAAATTTCTTTAAAAATTAGAAAATTTCAACCAACAAAATGCAATGAAGTAGGATAATCATCACTTACTTGATATTGTGGGAGAAATTGGCTTTGAATGGGGCAAGAATGGTGAAAATCGCACTTGGAGGAGAAAATTTCGTGTTTGGTGAAGTTGAAGAAATGAGGGAACTGTGTCTCTGTTTTGCTGTTAAATGACTTAAGTCATGTTGCGTGAGTTAACTAACGCAGCGTTACTTAAGTCACGCATAAAATACAACGTGCGTTAGTTAAGTCACGCGGCGTGACTTAACCAAAGCAGGGGCATAAGTGTCCATTCAGCTGGGTGCGAGCGAATAGTGCGTGGGAAGAGCAAGATTCTTACTTATTTTGCAATTCTGCGCATATATATTGATATTTTTAGTGCATTATATATTAAAAAAATATTTTGGGCCCAAAATTGAGGAGGCCCAGCTCTGTAGAGCTGTTTGCACCTCCCCAAAGACGGTCCTGACTACAACTCAACTATGTAGTATAAAATAGCTCTCAATAAAGTAAATTAGCAAGTGTAAAAATAATGAGAGTGATGAAATAATACTTCTCACAAAGTTTGATTGTAAATATGAGTTCTTGAAAATGAGCTACCACAAGGCATCTATTTATATGCAAAAATGAAAAGCTAGCTGTTGGACATGAATGCATAGTAGCCGTTATCCATTTAAATGAAAGAAATAGTCATCGTTCCATTTGCAAATATTGATATTGAATATGTCATAAAAGAAATAGCCGTTGTCAATATTGATCAATTAGATATTAATTAGTCATATAATGTTGCCTCCTTTGTATAAAATTAAGGGTTAAATATGTTTTTAGTCCCTTTAAAATTTTTCTTCAACTTTTAATTCTTATAAAATTTTCAATCACTACTTTTGGTCCATATTTTTAAGTTAATTTTAGTATTTTTTTTAAATAAAATTATACAGAAATGTGTAGAATATTGTAAAAATATTTTCCAAAAAAAATTAGAATTTTTCAACAAAACATAAATTAAATATGAATTTTTATTGAAAATTGTCTCAAAGAGTGTAAGTTTCCTCAAAACCTCATTAACATTATTCAACATTGTATTACTTCACCCTCTTTTAAAATTTTATGGAATGGTGATAAGATAGATATGTTCACTCCTACGAGAGGCATCAAGCAAGGTGACCCTTTGTCTCCCTACCTTTTTGTCATTTGTATGGATCGTCTATCTCACATTATCGCTGATCAAGTGAAGGCTCAGTATTGGAAACCCATGCGCGCAGGTAGGTATGGTCCTCAAATATCTCATCTTCTTTTTGTTGACGACCTTCTTTTGTCTGCAGAGGCATCTATTGAGCAAGCTCATTGTATAATGCATTGTCTTGAACACTTCTGCAAAGCTTCAGGGCAAAAATTTAATAGTCAGAAAACTAAGATATTTAATGTTGATCAACACCTCAAGGAGGAAATTTTAAATCACGCTAGTTATACACAGGTTAATAATATTGGTAGGTATTTGGGGGCAAATATTTCCCCAGGAAGAACTGTTAGGGGAAAGTTTAATAACATCTTTAACAAAATTCAAAACAGGTTGAGCGGTTGGAAGCAACAGTGTCTGAGCTTTGCTGGAAGGCTTACTCTTTCTAAATCAGTTTTGAGCTTTACACCTTACTATCATATGCAATATGCCAAGCTCCCCAAGACTTTTTATGACGAGATGGAAAAAATTCAGAGGAGTTTTTTATGGGGAGAGACCAATCAATCCCACAGACCTCATCTGGTTGGATGGGATGTTTGTTGTCTCCCTAAGAATGAAGGTGGATTAGGTATTAAGAGACCCCATGATATGAATGACGCAATCCTTATGAAAATGCTTTGGAACCTTATTAATAATCCTAACGATCTCTGGTGTAAGGTTCTCTACGGTAAGTATGGCAAGAACAATGACCTTGGCGTAACTATATAGTCTCAGCCTTATGATTCCCCTTTATGGAAAGCTTTAACAGGTATCTGGATCAATTTCAGCAAAATACTGTGTGGCAGTTAAGAGATGGTAGCAATATCAATTTTTGGTTGGACAAGGGGACTCCGAGTGGAACTTCTCTTATTTCCATAACTAATCAATCTTTTATTGACACAACACTCTCTGTGAGGGAAGTGGTAACCCCATCAGGAGAGTGGAACTATGATTTTCTTAATTCTAACTTGCCTCATGATGTTACTTTACAGGTTCTTGCCCTCCCTGCCCCATTAGACACAGACGGCCAAGACAGTATAGGATGGGGAGGAACTAGCACTAGGGACTTCACAATTCAAAGTGCCTACTTTTCTCAATGCTCTAGGGATCAGTCCTTTGAGGGAGATTGGAAGGCCTTGTGGAACTGGAAAGGACCCCATAGAATTCAAACTTTTATGTGGATGGCAGCTCATGAGCGATTGCTTACTAATTATCGTAGGAGCAAGTGGGGTGTGGGGATTTCTCTCATGTGCTCCGGATGTGATCGAGATAATGAAACCACTCTTCATGTTTTAAGGGACTGCCCCAAAGCAACCCAAATTTGGATCAGGCTAGTCCCGTCCAATTATATTACTAATTTCTTTTCTTTTGATTGCATGGATTGGATCTTTAAGAATATCAACAACCAACTGCATAGAATTCAGAATAAAAAGTGGACAACAATTTTTTTGGTGGCTTGCTGGTACATATAGACATGGAGAAACAAATCTCTTTTTGAGGATGATTTTCAACGACCGTTCAATCCAACATTTACTATCCTTAAGATGGCTAAGGACATAGATAATTGTAATCAACATCCAACGAATCTTCGCCATGGAGACACTATTTTTATTGGATGGAAAAGACCCCAAGAAGGATATGTAAAGCTTAATTGTGACGGGGCTTATAAGGATACACTAAGTATAGCTGGGTGTGGTGGTCTCCTTCGTAACTCTGATGGACGATGGCTACAAGGATACTCGCGTAAAATTGGAGCTTGTGACGCTCTTAGTGCTGAGATGTGGGGAATGTACTTCGGCATGAAGCTTGCATGGAGACAAGGTTTCCAACATCTTAAAGTGGAAAGCGACTCAATAATGTTGGTTGATATGATCATGGGGACCGTCAAATTCAAGGGTAGACCGCTTACTTTGGTGCACCGCATTCAAGAGCTTTTAAAGTTAAACTGACATGTGCATTTCAATCATACATGGCAGGAGGGGAATAGAAGTGCCGATTGGCTAGCTAATTTTAGCTTTTCTCTTAATTCTTTTGAAATTCATGTTATGGAGACTCCTCCTAGTGGGATTTCAAGTCTCCTTTTTGGTGATATTTCTGGAGCTTGCATGTCTAGGAATGTTCGTGTAAACTTGTACTGATATATCAGTAGAGCGTGAGTTAACTCACGCAAGTGTTAATACTCAACGTGAGTTAACTCACGTAGTGTTTTACACTTGCGTGACTTAAGTCACGCGGCGTGTGTTAACATGCGCAAACATTTACACTTGCGTTAGTTAACTAATGCAGGGGTATTTCGGTCTTTTAAGTTGGATGGAAGCGAAACTTACTGAGAAAAGAGCAGAATTCTAATGCATTTACTACCTTCTGGCCCGTAACTTTACTTTCATTAGAGTGTTCTTTGTAGGTATACCCTCCCCTATTTTTACAAAAGAGTGTACAACTAGAACCGATCTGCATGAACACCTGATGTGAAGATAGACCACATCACATGCTCAGGTCGATGAAAAATCTTGTAAGTTCGCACAGGAACAAATTAAATCCAATATGTTTTTGTCTTTTTTGTGGACGGGGTTTGAACCCGAACCTTACATATATTATATATTATCCCTATCCTGAACTAAATTCATGAGGACAAATCAAATATATTTAAATTTATATAAATGGTTTTCGTAAAAAAAAGAAGATGAAAATGTTTAATACAAAGTTAAAAATCTTCTAATATAACAACAATGACATTTATGAAAATAAATTTGATACATTTAATCAGTCTTAAGGTCTTAAAGACATAAACGACTTTCTTTATGTCCTGAAGTCTTTTTTTTTTTTTTGTCTGATAGTATAGTGGTTAGAATTCACCCTTTTTTAAGGTGAATAAGTGAGGTGTTTGAGGTTCGAAACACGACACCTACATATAATAATGCATGTCTCTGTCAACTGAGCTATGTTCAAGGGGACTGTCCCGAAGTTTAACCATCTTTTAAAAATAGTCTTAACCTTGTCTATTTTATAAAATGAAATGTGTATAAATTGTGTCCTTAAACTCAAGTAGGCTTATCCGTAGGTCCTCGGTTGATTTAATTAGTCTATTTCTGCCACTACTAGTTGCATGTCACAACATTTGGTTTAAAATGCATCGATCAAAGAAACCCCACAACAAATTGAAATTTGGTGGAGAAAATGAAATATTTTATTTTTGAGAATGAGAATGCTAAAATTAAGCCATAATTAATTGCAAGGTCCATAACTTACAAAATAAATAAATAAAAGATAATTATTAGGCTCCATGATCACAGTAGATGAATGGAAAACGGAGATAATCTAGCAAGTTACATTGCGTAGATTTATTTTAGTGTAAAAACACATTATTAATCCCTATATGGCATAAGCATACTCTCTAGAGTATGTTACTCATGCAATTTATTGTGTCACTCAGCAGCGCCTTCCCAGTAATACAAAAAACATTTATCGTCAACGCAGAAATACTTGTGAGTCAATTTTTGTGGACAATCTTCATGAACCTTACATTGAATATCCACTGTAATGAATAAAATAGAATAAAATAATGTTACTAAAAAAACATAATAGAGTTCTTTAAAAAAAACATAAAAGAGTGTACAAATTACATGCATTACTCAAAATAAAATAAAATACAT
>Ga0099826_10001412_pt1 | contig 14358 bp, 14 predicted proteins | sample Mtrugardesep15_FD_76830 | JGI IMG/M metagenome (GOLD analysis project Ga0099826, IMG submission 76830) | Root nodule microbial communities of legume samples collected from California, USA - M. trunc garden sep15 | ecosystem: Host-associated > Plants > Roots > Nodule | place: USA: California... | reverse complement strand
GATAAAATTATGAGATCAATCTTCCTCAATCAAAATGTCTATCAATTGATACCTATTCATTCGGTCAAAGTCTCCACGGCGTTTTCACGCCCCTCTATTTTCTTGAAATACTAAACTAATTGGTATAGGCTATTTTGGTCCTGGGTAGTGGATCTGTATTAAAAAAAACGGATGAAAGTCTTTGTGTATATGGTAATTTATGTCATTTGCTTATTGCCAAATGGCAACAGTCCATTTATGTGGTTATTCTTCAGACCTTCAATCATAGTCATGGTAAATCTTTTGAGCTTTCGTTTAATGATAGGAAAAAGTATACTTTCATAGATCATATTCAAAACTTGGCATTGCAATTGTGCACTAGTCGAAATTTGTTATTTTTCTTCTTTTCAAACAACTCTTTGAACATTCCTTTCTTTTGCACATTTTACAGACCACAAGTTATAACCTGAGGCATCTGAATTTTCAGGTATTTCTAATTCAGTGAGAGAAGAAGAAAGTGGTATTGGCAGCCTTGCTATTCTTAGAAATGTGGGAAAATCTACAAAAGATGGGATTCTTGGATCTGCAAAGGCTCCTATTCATATGGTTGCTGCATCAGAAGGTGGAAATTTCAAAGAGCAAATATGGCGTACAATTAGGTCTGTTGCAATTACCTTCCTCGTGATTTCTGGTGTAGGAGCTCTCATTGAGGATAAAGGAATTGGTAAAGGTATTACTGTGCTGTTGTAACTTACAAACTGCTCAGTTTAATTCAATGTTCAATCTGGATTTGATGGGCACATTATCTGTTTTTCTTCTCATTCTATTTTTCCTATAATACTTTTCACCTTTCTTAGGACTTGGTATGAATCAAGAAGTGCTGCCCATTTTGGAGACCAATACTAAATTTAGCGATGTGAAAGGTGTGGATGAAGCAAAGGCTGAACTTGAAGAAATTGTTCATTACCTAAAAGATCCTAAGGTAGACTTTTCCGGCATAATTCCATGCTCTTTCTTGCATGTATTCCTTGCACTCGAGAATCAAATTGTATTTGATTAACATGTGTCCTATGTTATTCCAATCTTGTTGATCACTTACATGACGCCACAGTAAGCTGTTATTCTTTGGGCGTGGTGATGTTGATACAAAGTTATGAAATCGTGATAATTCTTATACTGATAAGAAACATGTCGTTTTAATACAAGCGGAAAATATGCTTGTGTGATATTTGTCTCTTGGTAACTCTTAGATTAGTCGGATTAGTAAGCCAAAATAAAGCTTGTTGCCAATACATGTGAGATGCCGGGGCCAAAAGTGGTGGAAAAAAATAGAAAGGGGTTGGTTAAAACAGAAAGCCCCAAAACAAATTGTGCCAGACTATCATTTGTGTTTCTCACTTCCGTTTCAAACTTTCAAACAATGCTGCTGCACTGTCTTTCTTCTCATGTAGTATGCTAATTAATTCTGTTTTTCTAAGATATATTTCTTTCTACTTATTTTTTCAGCTCTCTTTTCTTCTAATTTTTTTGTTTATAGCTTTATTTCATATTAATTTTTTCTATTCTTACATTCTTTTTCATGGTTTTCTTTCTTTCTCTTTTGCTAATTTTGTATGTTAATCCCCTTTGAAATCAATTATGTTCTACCTCTTTCATTATGTTTTACTTAGTTTTCATTTATTTGTACCCTCTAATTCTCTACCAATTCCAGCATGTTCCTTACCTTTTTTTTGCTGTTACATTTTTTATCCATATTTTTGTGTACAGTTCCCCTGTTTACTGCACTCCCCTGTTGGTGTTTGAGATTTACTTCAGCATGAAACTTATTATGTTACATGTTTGAATGTTTCTCATCTGGCTCAGTTACTGTTTAAATTGATGGTCAATATTTTTCTTAGTAGAATCTGACAAAAAGTTTGCCTGACATGTTCAACTTAAATGCTTAAAATGGTCCATGCTCTATGTAGAACCTAAGATAACTAATTAATTTTGTGTGACTCTTGCTGTCATACGCATATCTCATTTTCTCTTTAAGGCTTTGTTTGCGAGTTTGGTGGGGAAGGGAGGGGAGGAGTTTGGAAAAAAAGGAATGAGCAAGTGGAAGGAATAGATGACATTGAGAGAGAAAGACTTTGGGGGTTCATTTTTCTTCATAATACAAAATTTTCTTCATTTGAGGGAACTAAAAAATTGTATTGGAGGAGGGGTTTTGGAGGGTTTACATCAATTCTTCAAATTTAATATATGTAGTTATAATATTCTTAAAATTAAAAATATATTAATCATAAGCATTAATTTATCATTCTTTAAAAAATTACTCTAAAAAAATATGAAAGATTTTAAAATTTTCCCCTAGATTTCCAACCCTCTAAAGTCTTCCCTTCCCCTCCCCTCCTCCAAACTCCCAATCAAAGCCTAAGATAACAAAAAGTTTGCTTGACATTTTCATGACCACATCCTGGCCTGTATTATTCTGTATTATCTTTATATAACTCTTTTCCCTTGTCACAGCGCTTTACTCGTCTTGGTGGCAAACTCCCAAAAGGTGTTTTGCTTTCTGGCCCGCCCGGCAATGGTAAAACAATGTTGGCAAGAGCTATTGCTGGAGAGGCTGGTGTTCCTTTCTTCCAAACCAGTGGCAGTGAATTTGACGAGATGTATGTTGGTGTTGGAGCACGAAGGGTGAGAGATCTTTTCGCTGCTGGAAAAAAGCAGTCGCCTTGTATAATCTTTATTGATGAGATTGATGCTGTTGGTGGAAAACGAAATAATGAGGACCAAATGTTCAAAAGGCAGACTTTAAATCAAATGCTTGTTGAGTTAGATGGATTCAAACAAAATGATGGCATAATTGTGATTGGCGCTACTAATTTTCCCGAGTCACTAGATAAGGCTTTGATGAGACCTGGCCGATTTGATCGCCATGTTGTTGTTCCCAATCCAGATGTAGAAGGACGGCGACAGATTTTGAAATCTCACATGTCAAAGGTATTCCTTTACTCTTCTGGAAGAATGTATTTTATATTGTATCTTGGGTTGGATTGCTTAAGAATTTCTTGAGGCACGTGTGGAGTGCTTGCACTAATATATTGGAGTAAAGCGTTGTGTTGTTTAATTTTCTTGCTATGATTGGGTATCTGCTGGATACTTCACATGAGCTAAGTCAGCTAACAACCTAACAACCATGATGATAACCCATGATACTTTTTGGATTATGTCTATTTTTATTCCGAGTTTTGTAATTTAATTGTTAATGTGCACAATTGAGATATAGTAAGGTTGTATAGTATGGCTGCTTATTAGAACTTAGAAGTAAATTTCTAATCTGTGTGTTTGAATGTGTTTCTTTGGAAATACAATTCAGGTTCTGAAGGCGGATGATGTTGACGAGGATATCATTGCTCGGCGTACACCTGGGTTCTCTGGTGCTGATCTTGCAAACTTGATTAATGTTGCTGCCTTGAGGGCTGCAATGGATGGTGCTAAATCCGTGAGCATGCATGATTTTGACTTTGCACGGGACAAGATTATAATGGGAAGTGAACGCAGATCAGCTGTTATATCCGAGGAGTCAAGAATGAACACTGCTTTCCATGAGGGTGGCCATGCCTTGGTGGCAATTCATACTGATGGTGCGCTTCCTGTTTACAAGGCAACTATAGTTCCTCGTGGGAATGCTCTTGGCATGGTTTCTCAATTGCCTGACAAGGATATGACCAACTGGTCCCGTAAACAGATGCTTGCCAGGCTTGATGTTTTGATGGGAGGTCTGGTTGCTGAAGAGCTAATTTTCGGAGAAAATGAACTTACTTCTGGTCCAACCTCAGATCTACAACAGGCTACTAGACTGGCCAGGGAAATGGTTACTAGATATGGTATGAGCACTGAGGTTGGACACGTCAGTCACAATTACTCTGATAATGGGAGAAGTATGAGCTCAGAAACTCGGTTGCTTATTGAGAAAGAAGTGAAGAACTTGCTTGACAGAGCTTACAACAATGCAAAAACTATTCTAACCACTCGTGAAAAAGAGCTTCATGCTCTTGCAAATGCTCTTTTGGAGCAGGAGACACTTACAGGAAGTCAGATAAAGGATTTACTTGCGAAGATAAAATCCCAGCAGCAACAGCCGCAGTCATGTGTCGTTGAAGCTCAGGGAAGTTCACGGTCCAATCCATCAGCTGTTGCTGCTTCCGCAGCCGCTGCAAATTCTCAAGGAGTTGCCCCAGTAGGATCTTAACGCAGAAGACTAACGACTTGTGGAACTCAACTTGGGTATTAGATTAATATGTGCAGATAGTAATTTTTATTCGGTGTTTTTGCGGTTCAATTTTAGTCCGTGGAACTCAACTCGTGTATTGTTTTAACAATTAACTTGTTACATTTATTTTAAATTTTCTTTGTCAAAACCGTAATCATAGACTCTCTTCAAAAATTTCCCTTACCATTTCTCTCCTATTTGGAAGAGAAAACGTTCAATTTTCTCTTATTGAATAATAGCAATTCTAAAATCAACCAACACACAACAATTTGGAGAAACACTTACATTTCCTCTCTCCTAAGAGTCATTTTGACATCTGTATGTTAATGAATCACAATAATACATAAATGTATTGAAATTTTAAAATAGTTTATGATTGTGCATTTCATTAACCAAAATAATCCATCGCATTAAAATGTTCTATTTCATATCAACCTTCATTATATTTACTTCCTATCATATCAATCCTTATTAATACTTACTTATGTTATCTAGCCACTAGGCTACTAAACCAAAAAAAATAAAAAATAATACTTACTTATGTTATATCAATCCCTTTAAAAACAAGAAGGAGGAGGAAGAAGAAGCTCTTGCCATGAGTATCACATCTCGTATTTTTCGTTGTGTTATTTTTATTTTTATTATAAAAGATAGGCTTAATTGCAGTTTTAACCCCCTAACTTTCACAAAGTTGAGATTTATACCCTAAGAATAAAAACTACAAAACGGCCCCCTAAATTTTGCATCTGTAGCAGTTTTGGCCCCCCAAGGCCAAAAAAAATATAAAAACAATAACATGTGGCACCTCACTTAGGGTGCCACGTCAGAGTAGACCGAGTCAAAATTGACATTGGGGGCCAAAACTGCCACAGATGCAAAACATTTATGTTAGTGTCGTTTGTTTTCTCAAATTATTAACCATGTCCACTTGTTAGTGTCGTGTCTATAGGTGTATTTGTGATGGATGCAATGCAACATTGGCATATTTTCTATTGTCATTTACTAAAATGTTTATTCGTTTTAACTTGTTAGTAAGAAATTGTGAGACTCTTGAAATAAATGTATTTGTGATGGAGAGATGATGAAATGTTAACTAGAGATGTAAAAATACGCACAATTGTTCATTATTTCCATGTTAACAAGTAAAATTATTTATAGATTATGTTTTCATTTCAAAGAGTGCTAAATTTGTTGGTTCTATTTATTATAATTGGAAAGCCAAATTATATGTTATATATTTGCCCTACGATTTGTAAGTTATTTTTGCAGATTGAAAGGCGTCAATCCGAACTTGGAAAGCTCAGAGATTTATTGACTACAAACTATTCATCTCCTAATAAGTTTGAAGGTTGTACAAGTACCGAAATTTTGTCCCGTTACCACATTTAGTTCATGTTATGTTTCAAAAATATAAATTTTTGTTTTTGTTTCTCTTCTTTGCAAACAATTTGTTTCTGAATTATTTCACTTTGCTGTTTAACTTCAAAATGCATTTCACTATGGAATTCTTTAAAGATATACTTTTTATTGAATTAAGTAAGCATGTGTTTTCTACATTTGTGTTTGAAGTACTTGGGAAACTATTATTGGCTTTAGATATTGCTTGCTGCATTTACTTTCAAATTTATGCAGGGAATAGGCTTTTCTTCTCCCAGTCTAGATATAAAGGAAATCTGGCCAGACAACAATGTGATTCAGCTGCCGAGGAAGCCTCTTATGATCCTGAAGCCGTGATTAGAGCATTTGAAAGTCAGCCATCTCTCCATACAGATTCTTTCGCATTTTCTGAATATGTTAAAGCACTAGTAAAAGTTGATAGGCTGGATGAAAGCGAATTTCTGAAGACTTTTCTAAGAGGTGACTATTTGGCCATAATTGCTCATTTTCTCTTGATTGTGCATGTGATTGTTGTTTGCTCGGTTTGACCATTATTGTTTGACTAGGAAACTAGACATATACTTGAAGTGTTTATAATTTGATTAGAAAGTTGAAGGCACAGATCTATTTGCATTGCATTTAGAATCTTAACTTGCTTAATGTTATAAACATTGCTACAAAATGCACTTGACATTGTCTTTATTTTAATAATTTGAATATTAATATTTTTTTATCTTCTCTCATTTACCGCTAACTTTTTAAAGATTTATATTTAAACAGTCATTTTAGCACAATATTTTGTATAAAATGATGACATCAATGTTTTTTTTTTTTAAATAGTAAACAAATTGGTGTATGAAGTTTGATCATAATGGTTTGTTGGGAATTATGTAATTTGATTAATATCTTAAACTTTTAATCATTTTGAACAAGAGATGCATACTTTTATTTTTGTTGTAATGTTGCATGCTTTCAATCACAATTTCGATACCTCTTTTGACCTTTTGTTTAGGGATAGGAACAAGTATAATTTCATAAAACTTGCATTTCATGGATGGGATAAATAAATGGTGGATGTGCGAAATCCAAGATCTTATATATATCTATGTTGGAGTCTGCAGAATTCAAAACTTGGAATAGCAATAGTGAACTTGCTGAAATTTGTTATTGTTCTTCTTTTTCAATCAGCTCTTTAAACATTTCTTCCTTTGCATTTCAGGTATTTCTAACTCAGCGAGAGAGGAAGAAGATAGCCTTGGAACTGAAAGTGCTCCTGTTCGTATGGTCACTACATTTTTTGTTGAAAATTTCACACAGCGAATGTTGAATATAATTCTGTCTGCTTTAGTGTTCTGCCTCATTTCTTATGCATTCCATGCTCTCATTATGCATGAAGGTATTATTGTGTCATCTTTGCTTAGAGATCGTTGAGTTTAATTCAACATTCAATCTGAATTTGATGGACACATTCTCTGTTTTATCTTTCACCCTTTTTTCACCTATATTAGGACTTGGTATGTCTAAAAAATTTCAGCCCACTGTGGAGACAAATGTTAAATTTAGCGATGTGAAAGGTGTGGATGAGGCAAAGGCCGAACTTGAAGAAATTGTTCATTTCCTAAAAGATCCTGAGGTTGACTTTTCTGGCATAAATCTATGGTCTCTCTTACATGCATTTCTCGCACTACAGGAAGTTTGTTACTCTTTGGGCGTGGAGATGTTGAACCAAAGTTATCAAATAGTGATTATTCTTCTTTTGATAAACATGCCTTTTTAATACAAGCAGAAATTAGTATAAGTTGTTGAGTAGTCAGTTCTATTACTCTAGATGATAATTTCTAAACCAATTGTGTGTGCGTATCCAATTGGTTACTTGTGTACATTTATTTATTCTATCTACATGCTTTCGTCTGAGTCACAATGCCATTTACTGTCTTAGAGAATTAGGGGGGCCTGTGGTTGGGAGTTGTGCAGACCATTGAAGATGCATATTGTAGTTGTAAATGGAAAAACGTTCCCTGTTCACTAAACTTCCATGTTAGAGAGAGTGCTAGAAAGAGGGTGTTGCTAGCATTCCTCTTATATTATATATATACTTTCCATTACCACTCTCTGGCATGTATTACTCTGTAGTCTGTACTAACTTTAGATAACTCTTTTCCCTTGTCACAGTACTTTACTCGTCTTGGTGGCAAACTCCCGAAAGGTGTTTTGCTTTCTGGCCCGCCTGGCACTGGCAAAACAATGTTAGCAAGAGCTATTGCTGGAGAGGCTGGTGTTCCTTTCTTCCAAAGCAGTGGAAGTGAATTTGATGAGATGCTGGTTGGTGTTGGTGCACGAAGGCTGAGAGATCTTTTTGCTGCTGCAAAAAAGAAGTCACCTTGTATAATCTTTATTGATGAGATTGATTCAATTGGTGGAAAACGAGATAATGAGTTAGAAATGCACAAGAGGCAGACTTTAAATCAAATGCTCTTTGAGCTTGATGGATTCAAACAAAACGATAGCATAATTGTGATTGGCGCTACTAATTTTCCCAAGTTACTAGATAAGGCTTTGCTGAGACCGGAGCGATTTGATCGCCATGTTGTTGTTCCCAATCCAGATGTGACGGCGACAGATATTGGAATCTCACATGTCAAAGGTATTCTTTTACTATTCTGGAAGAATGTATTTTATCTTGTATCCTGGGGTTGGATGGCTTAAGAATTTTTTGAGGCGCGTGTAGTGCGTGCACTACTATATTGCTGCAAAGCTTTCTGAAGTATAATTTCCTTGCCATGATACTTTTTTTATTATGTCAATTTTTATACCAAGTTTTGTAATTTAATTTTGAATGTGCAAAATTGTGAGATATATTAAGGTTTTAGAGCATGGCTTACTAGAACTTAGAAGTAAATTTGTAATTTGTGCGTTTGTGTGTGTTTCTTTGGAAATATGATTCAGGTTCTGAAGGCAGATGATGTTGATGTAGAAATCATTGCTCGGCGTACACCTGGGTTCTTCGGTGCTGACCTTGCAAACTTGGTTAACACTGCCGTCCTGAGGGCAACAATGGATGGTGCTAAAGCCGTGAGCATGCATGATTTTGATTTTGCACGGGACAAGATTATAATGGGAAGTGAACGCAGATCAGCTGTTATATCTGAGGAGTCAAGAATGAACACTGCTTTCCATGAGGGTGGCCATGCCTTGGTGGCAATTCATACTGATGGCGCGCTTCCTGTTTACAAGGCAACTATAGTTCCTCGTGGGGATGCTCTTGGAATGGTTGCTCAACTGCCTGACAAGGATATGACCAACTGGTCCGTAAACAGATGCTTGCCAGGCTTGATGGTTTGATGGGAGGTCTGGTTGCTGAAGAACTAATTTTCGGAGAAAATGAACTTACTTCTGGTCCAACCTCAGATCTACAACAGGCTACTGGACTGGCCAGGGAAATGGTTACTATATATGGTATGAGCACTGAGGTTGGACACGTCAGTCACAATTACTCTGATAATGGGAGGAGTATGAGCTCAGAAACTAGGCTGCTTATTGAGAAAGAAGTGAAGAAATTGATTGACAGAGCTTACAAGAATGCAAAAACTATTCTAACCACCCATGAAAAGGAGCTTCATGCGCTTGCAAATGCTCTTCTGGAGCTTGAGACACTTACAGGAAGTCAGATAAAGGAATTACTTGCAAAGGTCAAATCCCAGCAGCAACAGCCGCAGTCATGTGTAGTCGAAGCTCAAGGAAGTTCACAGTCCAATCCAGCAGTTGTTGCGGTTTCCGCAGCCGCTGCTGCTGCTAAGGCTCAAGGAGTTGCCCAAGTAGGATCTTAACGTGGAAGACTGCCGACACATGCTGCGAAATAATCACCACCAGATTAATATATGCAGATAGTAATTTATTCGGTGTTTTCGCAGTTCAACTTCAGTCGTGGAATTCATCTCGTATTCAGGGTTAAGTTGATTCCATATTTTAGAGTTTAAACTTTAAATATCCTGTAGGAGTTACCATTGAGTTGTTTTAATAACTACGGTTACTTTTATTTAGGATTTTCATTCGTTAAAAATGTAATCATGCATTCTCTTCTCCAAAATAATTCCTTACCTTTTTTATCCTTATTTATTCTCGTGTTTGAGAAGAGAAATTGTTCAATTTTTTTAGTTGAATGATATCAATTCTAAAAATGACAGACAAGCAACAATTTGTAGAGGAACACTTGCATATGATTTTGGGCGTGTTCATATAATTTCTATGTTAATCACCAGGGAATTGGGCGTGTTCACATCGATATCTCTTGTGCCACCACCCCTTTTTCTACAAGCCTAGTTTCTTCTCATCCAATAAAGATAAGTGATTCAGGATAATTGTTTACTTGAAATCACTTGTCTAAATCATTTTTCTTTTTTTCTTAAAATCACAGAAGAAAAAACTAAAATCACGGGAACCAAATTCTACATAATTTATCAAAGTAACTTTGGATATAAAGAACATATTATTTGAACAATATAGCTCTGATATTTTCTTCGAGCATTACTCAATATAGTGTGTTGTTCATTTTTGTATACAACTTAACTGATTAAGGACCGTTTGTTGCAAAGAAACATTAGAATTAGATCTTGATATATTTATGAGACTTGCAGCTATGAATTTTAACTTTTAAATGACATTTATTTCTTATTTAAAAGGACATTTGTAACTCAAAATACGATCGTTGGTTTGTCAGCTGTGAACAATATCATTAAATTTTGTCACATCATTCCTATCATAGCAAAAGCTATACACGAACAACTTTGCATCAAGTTCGAAATCCAATGCATCTAAGTTAAGCTCGTGAACCCAATTTAATACCAATAAGAAACTAAGAGATTTGTCGATAGAACTTCACACTTAAGGGCAAAACAATTTGTTTTAGCTAAAACATAAAGCTCCATTCTCATATCTGGTGTTAATGTCAATTTCTACTCCGTCGATCACAAACGGTTTTTTTTTAACAAGAGACAACACTACTCTTCGGCATCATTGTTGTACAAACCTTCACTCGTTCTTAATAGAACTTACTTATAGTATTTTTTTTAAAATTCATGATTTTTTTTTAGAATTTGTTATAACCACAAAAATTATATCGTATAAAATTCTTGTATTTTTGTTAAGAAAATATAGTATTAAACTAACAACCTTTCAAAAAAAAACTTATAAAGAAATACAACTATTTTTTTTCTTCTAAAAATTATTGGTGGAAATAATATGATGTTTTATTTTATTTTTTATTTCAATTGCAGGTGATTAATGTAACACGTGGATGAATTGAGATAAAAGATGATATATAAAAAAGAAATAAAAATTGAGAGTTATCAAAACTATCTTTGTCAATGGAAGAAAAACAAAGTCAAATGGAATAAGATTACAACGAATAAAATTATTGGTGCATTTCCTACCTTGTCCGCAGCCATACCTTACAACGTTTGGTGAAATCAACCAACCAAGTTCAACATTTCAATGTTATCAATTCCTTTTGGATTAAGCTTGCTTAATCACTCATGATTAGGTTATTGATTCATCTTCTTCGAAATTAAAGATGATTAGCGTGTACCCTTTTGAGCAAAGTTTGTGATTTGTTAAAAAGAAAAGATTTTGCGGCGAATTTAAGGATGAGTGGAGAGGATGATGACCCAGAAGAAAAAGCGTTGAATTTGAAGCGAAAATCTTTTTCTTCTTCTCGTTTGAACAATTTTCAACGCGATCTTATGGCTGGTGCGGTGATGGGTGGTGCGGTTCATACAATTGTGGCACCAATTGAGAGGGCTAAGTTATTGTTGCAGACACAAGAAAGTAATTTGGCTATTGTTGCTAGTGGTAGAAGAAAATTCAAAGGGATGTTTGATTGTATTTTTCGTACTGTTAGGGAAGAAGGTGTTATCTCTTTGTGGCGTGGTAATGGGAGTAGTGTTCTTCGGTATTATCCTTCCGTTGCACTCAATTTCTCTCTTAAGGTTCGTTTTCTTTAATCTTTATTATGAAATGGATAAGCCCTAATATTGCAAGTTATTAATATATAATTATGAAAACATTTGGAACTTGTGTTTCAAAATTGTTAGTTTCAACATTGCTGATCCATTTTTGACTGGCCTGATATCTTGAATTAATAATGCCATTTAGTGTTTGTTTATTGTTTACATATTTGTAAGAAACTAGCATATGGTTTGAGAAGAGGAAGATACTCTGAAACTGAATCCAGAGGATTATAATGGAGGGATTTCTTGAGGGAAGATTCTAGAAGAGCCTTATGGGGCCTATTAGCGATTCATCCTGAGTCTAGCCCATCCCATACTTGTGATTAGGGGTAGGCATGGTTCGGTTTTTTTTTCAAAAACCGAACCTAACAAGTTGTGATGCCATGAAGTGAGGGAGCTAAACCCTGACCCGTTTTTTTATCGGATTACTTTAGATTAGTTAATAAGCATAGTGTTTTTACTTCCAATACAAAATTTCACTTGTTGTTAAATTCACTCAAGGGAGCCCTTTATTTGTCCTTCACCCCATTATAATTCCTGATTATCTTTTCTCTCTCTATCTAAACAGATTTTTCTCATCCATCATGTTCACCATTCCGAGCTCTTAACCGTTTTTTTTTTTAGTTATCTCTGTCGCTGTCCTTGCCTAGTAGTGTTCCATCCCTTATTACTTCTCCTTGGTACCTATGTCCGTGAAGAAAAAAGTCAAATTTTTAGATAGTAATCTGCAAGTATTATCCAGGCTGCCGTACTCTTTTTTATTTTACAAGATGGATTTTATCAATAGCTGTTATTATAATGACTCTGAAAAGCACCAACATGCACACCTTTAGCCCTTTAATTGATGAGGGGACTTCCTTTTCTTTGGTTATGTTCTTGTAAGTCATTTTTCTATTCCTACTGTTAGAATTGCAATTCTGACTGTGTCTACTTGCTAGTATATCCTTCAACATCCCTGTACCGAAATCTGACCTTACCCTGTAAACAAGAGAGTAAGAAGTATAGGAAAAGTAATAATGGTGCGAATTTAGTGCAAACAATCCCACTTGGAGTGATTTCAAGGCTGCCGTGATAAGTAGATTTCAACCTGCCAGGATGCAAAGTCCTTTTGAATTGTTGTTTAGCCTGAAACAAACGGGCAGGGAGGAAGAATGCTGGGAGCAATTTGAATTGTATGTTGGTCCTCTCAAATGTACAGCAACTTCTTACTAGGGAATTTTTATGAATGAACTCAAAGATGTAATAAGGGCATAACTCAAATTTGGGAACCGGTCGTCGCAACTATCATGGAGCAATTCCTTCATTTCACTAAATAATTATTGAATAAATAGGAAAACTGAAGGAAAAGTCATTAGGCAGTTATTTTAGGATTGACTATTGATTGGGAGATACTAAGCTCTCTAATTTTTGGAAGGGAGAGACCCAAGACTCTAATTTCTTGGAACCTATTTCAATTAAAAATGCATTTTCCTTTTTCTCATTCTCTGGTTAGTTTACCATACTGTTTTTGGTGTAATCCTATTCTATCATCAATAAAAGTTGGTTATTTGTATTAATTCCAATTTTAGTACCAGTTTCTATCACAATAAATGGAATGTTTCAGCATAACTTGCTTTGAGTCCTTAGTTTAACACTCAAATTGGTTTAATCCATCCATGTCACAATGAAATGAACTTTCTTTTAAATTGAAAAAGCGTTAAACTATAACTTAAACTACGCCTTTTAATGGGAGAAAAAGGAATTGATGCATCGTGGCCTCGTGGGCTAGGCATCTGGGACTTGAAATTTGCTTACGTAAAAGGAAACAGGGCACTTTTCAGTCAGGTGGAGTTTGTTAAAATTTCAGAATTTTTTTCTGGCTAAAGGAATTTGAGAAAATTTCTGAACGTTTTCTAGCTAATTGCACTTTAAAGTTGCTGCTGCTGTTGAAGTTGATGTCAACATTTTTTTTACTACAAAAAGCAAGATATGGATGTAGGCATCATTCTCATAAGGCCATGCATAGATGTTGTGACAGATGGATAACAAGTTTCTGCATGGAAGTTTATGAAATGTGGCCAAAACCACATTTTAGTAGCATTTTTATGTCAGAAGATGATGGAATATCAACATGGCTAAAACTTTGGACATTATAAATAATGTATGAATTATGAAGTTTCATTTCCGCAATTGATGTATTTCAATGCCTATTTCTTGATGTTGTTCTGCTTGTCACTCACTAATATAATTGATGAAAAATTGATTATAAGTGAAGCTAAATCTATATTGTTACACTTAATGCAAAGTCATGATGAATTGTCTCGTGTTTTTTTAACAGGATCTTTACAAAAGCATTTTAAGGGGTGGAAACTCTAATCCTGATAATATTTTCTCTGGAGCATCCGCCAATTTTGTTGCTGGAGCTGCAGCAGGTTGTACATCACTCATCTTGGTTTACCCCCTTGATATTGCACACACCCGCCTTGCCGCTGACATCGGAAGGGCGGAAATGCGTCAATTCCGAGGCATTCACCATTTCTTAGCCACTATATTCCAGAAAGACGGGGTACGGGGGATTTACAGAGGCCTTCCTGCATCACTACATGGTATGGTGATACACAGAGGTCTTTACTTCGGAGGTTTTGACACCATAAAAGAGATGTTGTCTGAAGAATCTAAACCTGAGTTGGCGTTGTGGAAGCGATGGATGGTAGCTCAAGCAGTTACAACCTCAGCCGGTCTGGTATCGTATCCGCT
>Ga0099826_10001411_pt1 | contig 14363 bp, 6 predicted proteins | sample Mtrugardesep15_FD_76830 | JGI IMG/M metagenome (GOLD analysis project Ga0099826, IMG submission 76830) | Root nodule microbial communities of legume samples collected from California, USA - M. trunc garden sep15 | ecosystem: Host-associated > Plants > Roots > Nodule | place: USA: California... | reverse complement strand
CAAGTTCTTTTCTTGCTTTCATTGCCTTGTGGAAGAGTGTTCCTGGAAGATTAATTGGCATTGAATTGTACCCTTTTTCTAGAGTGTAGTAACACTGTTTTAATTGCTCTCTGTAGTGAATTTCATCTTTTCCAAAAATTGAAAGTAGAGCAACGTTGAATGTGAACTGCAATGACCCAAAAATTGAAAATTAATGAAATGAAACCCATTAGCCTAATCATTTTTTAAGAAAATGAACATAGAAACAGAGTATAATCTGTTTTATGCTCTGTTTTTTAGACTCACCGTTTTCATTTCAAGGAAAGTGGTGATTAAACGTCCTTCCATTGATTTAAGACTATCTTCAGCAATGGATTCAATGTCAGGAACAATATTTCTGATGGCTTCCGGCATGAAAGTGCGAAGAACAAGTCTTCTCAAATTAGCATGATACTCTCCTTGATGAAAAAAGATAGCTTGTTTTCCCAACATCCTCTCTTTGCTAGCAGGAAATGTTGGTTTGAAAAGTTGAGCTTTATTCAACACAAATTTTGCAGCTTCAGGACTTGAAATCATCACACATGGACACCCTAAAATGTGAGACTTGAACATAGAACCATACCTAGAATATACAAACAAACAAAAAATTGAATATTTGTGTTAGTGAAAATTTGAATATCCAAGTGGTTGAAGATGGATAAGATTGGAAAGTTGAAGAATTTTCTATGAACCTTTTGATTTTTGATGCAAAGAAGACATTAGGGTCTTGAGAATAAAGTTGAAAAGTTTCTCCTATGTAAGGCCAACCCATTGAACCAGGTGGGAGTGGCAAGTCATGTCTTTTTGAGACAAATGATTTGATGAATATTCTGAACAGAACAATGAAGAGAATAGAAGTAAAGAAACATAACATGATACTTAGTTCCATGTTTATGTTTATGTCAGTGTGAGTAATTGAATTGTTATAAGAGAAAGAGAAAAAGAAGGTGTGTGACAAAATAAGTTGAACATATGAGGTATTTATAGACTTTGTATTAATTTGAGAGAGAAAAAAATGAAGGAAAAAGAAGGGAAGGAGGGAAAAAAGAAGAGAAGTTTTAGATTACAGCTAGATTTCCACACACGGAATCTCCCTCCAGCTCATAGAAACTTTTTTATTTTGGTACAATAATTTAATGAAGAAGAAAAAGAGAGAAATAGTGTGCACGTGTCACAAGGTTTTGTACTTTCTACATCTAAAAATAATGTACATAATTATAAGATTTAGAGTTTGGTTGACCGTATTATGTGTAATTGTGTATGATGATATGGAGAGTGAGTGGTGTCTTTGTTTGTTGAGAAGGTGGGATTAAGACTGCTGAAAAAAGGGTCTATAATCTTATCAATTAATTAATTAATCATAATCACAGAGATTATCACATAAGGGACCTTTCATAGAAACCAAAAGGGAACCTTTTTTTTTTGTGTCACTTGCATTTTCCGTACTAGATGGATTCTCTTAATATTTTAAGAGTTTTAATGCAATTATGTTGGAGTTCTATTGCTTAGTGATTCTTTATCAATATCATGTTTTTTTTTTCTACTCACTTAACTTTCAACCTAACACCTATTGCTAACAAAAAGTAGAAGCAGCAACTCGTTTTAGGACACAAACAATAAGATCTATTTCTGTATCAAAACTAATCTCAAGATTGAGTTAATGTGGTTATTGGTGACAATAAAATAGTCTTTGTTAAGAGTTTATTCAAAATTCATTTGATCATATGCCCATCGAGTTATTTTGATCATTCAGGTTACGCTTCAGATGTCCAAGATTGAAACAATGTGTTAAGATTTCTTATATCGGATGATATTAGGTATATGCAAAATGCTAATGAGTGTTCTTAAAACAATGATTAAAGTGTTAAAATTAGTAAGTTTATATTAAAATGTGGTGTAATTATTGCTAAAATAAAAATAAAAACTTACATTTCGAAGACAATTTTTATTAAAGGATTCCTTAACCATTACCCTTAGGGTACTAAGTTAATCAAATCCTAAATATATAAATATGTTTATTAGTGGTTGATATATTTCTCTCCGCCGATTTTGTAAAAATAGACTTACATCCTACCCAAATTATTAGAGAGAGAGAAGAGTAAAGAGAGAAAGATGGATTACTAGCTAGTCATCTGGATATACATATGTTGGAGATTTCAACAATGTATAGAGTAGTTTTGATGGTGTAAGTTGAGCCTTTACATTAATGAGGCTGCCACCCACTTAAACTAACTGATCATATTGAGAATGTAAGCACAGACCAGTCTTCAACTCCAATGGTCCCAACACCATAATGACATACCGGAGCTTATACATTTGTAAAGAAAGGTTCAATTCAAAAAGTTGAAGTTATTATGCAGATTTTTCTAGATTTCTCAGTTCAACCACTTGAACTACGCCATGAGAACTAACGTAACCTTTTTGGGTACATAATATATACATTTGTAGTATTTCCAGCTAGGTACTCGTGTGGCTTTTACATTTTCCAAACCGACACGTAATACATATGGATTTTTTATACGTTTGCATGCAGTACATGACACATGCACGGGGTGAAGTTGATGACCTACTTCGTGTCAAATTCAAACACAATGTAACTCAAAGCAAGAGTAACGTATATTTCAGCGGTTAGCTTATTCAACATTAGCAAATATCTCTATTCTATCAAATATAATATCTCTGCTTGTTATGAGTAAAAAAAAAAAAATGAGTGAACTCCTAGAGGTATATGTCAAAAAAAATATTTTTTATAATAATGATTCATTAGAGGTTAATAAGTACTACGACATAGTTATAGTGTAGTGTGTGTATATAAAGTGTTCTTGCTAGAAGTTATACATGATACAATAGACCTTGTCGGCGATGTACCGTGACCGAAGTTCGGAGTGTGTAATTCAAGGTCAAAATTTAATGCCTCTAGGGTTTTGAATTTGAGTTCGGATTATACCCAATTAAGTTAATGCCTATTGTTGTATACACAATTGCTTTTTCATGTCAGGAAGAGATCATTATACCTCAACGGTAGTTAATTGCCGCCAAATTTTCATGGTGGTAACAATCCAATGACCTCAAATACAAAGTCCGTAAAAGTGAAGTGCTAAAGCAAGTTCTCTCCTAACCGGATAAAAACACTGCAGTTAACCGACGAAAAAATAATGATGAAATACATTTGAATTAAATCTCACCACCATTTTATTTATTCAATTATTAAATCTTACATCTACCTCTTTTATTAGTCTTATATTTACAAACTCAATTAAAATTAAGATATTTATGTTGACTAATATTTGATTTAGTATTAAATTAATTAATATAATCACAAATTTAGAATTCTTGTTTTTTATTTTGTGGAGTAGATTAGTATAGTACTGTCAAAAAAAAGTAGATTAGTATAGTTATAATTCAATCGATGAATAAGTGAAGAATTTGAGATTTAAACACCGATTTTTGTATATTGTAAAGTTCCATCAATGAGTATGCTCACATAGACTTTGAAAGTCTTACTTTGATCAAATAATGAATTCGGCTAGACAAAAATTATACTAAAAAAACAAAACTCATACACTTTGAAATTTTAAGTGCATGTAGATGTGATGTTAAGACTATGGTGTCCGGATTCAAATCAGCAGCAGTACTATACTCATAAATCAAATGACAAATTCAAAGCTGTTTGGCTGATCTCTGATATCTCGTCGACAAGACTTATGAGAAAGAAATGCATGTTCAAACACTGTTAGATTCGTGCCGTCATTTTCTTTATATGATTTCCACATTTTGCATGCATATTTTATTTTTTTTGAAAGGGCTGCATGCATGTATATGTTGGGGTTTGATTGGGTTGGATTCGATTTATACTATAGATTCAGGAGAAAAACTTGTCTTAATCAATTAAATTTTCACTGATATATTAGCCTGAGTCGGCTTGAACAAAAAATATAGAGTATGTATGTTCGTGATTCTGCCTAAAAATATTTTCAATTTCGAATGTAATAGCAAATTTCTTCTCATTAATTACCACCATGTGTTTTTTCTTCTTTCTATTTTCATCACTATATTGCAAAACTAGTAGTAGTCTCTTATGTTGCTCATGAATTTTTTTATGAAGCAAATTCTTGTAATATGGTATCTAGTCAAATAAAAAGACATGTGGGAATAATACTTATCATGTGTAGTCTTTTGCAACAATAAAAAGTCACGTGTAATGTTTCGCAAGCTAAAAAAAATTTGCGTTGAATTTATATATGCATTAAAACAAAATTAAAAGGCATTCTGACTTTTGTGTTAATTTTTGGTGTATTAATTGGCATCGCATAAGAGTCAACCCCTCCTGGGATCCTTATATGCCGACTCCTCCGCCATTATTAATTTCAACCCATTCTTCGCTTACTTCTTGTCATTATCCCTAGAGTTAGAGTATTGATTTTGGGACAATCTTTTTTTTCTTCTTTTTTTATTTTTATTGCTTATAAACAATAGAGAAGAAACACAGAGATAGAGTAAAAAAACCCTAAAAAAAATTAGATAGAGGAAAAGATTGAATCTTTGAAAGATTAAAGAAAAAGGTGTTAAAGAGGAACAAGAAAGAGGTGAATCAGTTGTGCCTCTTGTTTTGTGACATAGAATGATTTTTGGTTGAATAAGATGTGAATTTTGGTTAATTTTTGGCCATTTGTAATTTGGATTTGTTTTTGATTTGAAACTTTTATGTTTTTTTTTTATATTTTTGAGAAGATCAAGATGTGATGGTTTTTGGATTTGAGGTTTGTCGATTTTAATAAAATAAAGGCTATGGGTTTGAAGAATTATGAATATGTTGAAGGTATATGATGGAGGCGTTGAAGATGATGAAGAGGAAGATAGAAGATGAAAAAAGGAAAAGAAATTGTTGTTGGTGATTCATTTTAAGATATAATACGCTATTTTCGATTTTGATTATCAATTGTGGTAGCAGAGGCTTTTAGCTTGTTCTTCTTTGATTTCTTTCTCTTCAGTTTGCCTTTGAGGCATTTTGTACGATGCGTATGAACTTTGATTGTGTCTAGGTCTTTTGGCACTCTTTGTGCTAAAGTGTCTAGCTGTGTTTTTAAATATATCATTTTGGTATTTAAAAAAATAAATAAACATACATGATTCATTGATCTCTTTTTTTTTTTATTACAATGAGGGTCGAAACCTAGAAAAGAAAAATTATATATGAACTAAATGTGGGGTATTAATCCTCAAAACATTAGCTGCAAACAAGTGGCTAAACTATGGCGTACACGCATCAAATAACACAAGGTTGGAACCCATTGAACCCGATATTTGCTAATGCATTAGCACACTAATTTGCCTCCTGATAAGTATGATGATTAACCATTTCTCAATCCATATCCAACATCCTTCGAATCTTCATCACTAGAGATCTTCCATTTGGAGCGCCATATTCTTCAGAGCTAAAAATCTTGACCACCTGTGTTGAATCTACATGCAACTCGATGCGCCGACAAACTTCAATCCTTCAAGTACTCCCCACAACCCCACTATATAGGCCTTACAAAGACCCACACTTCTTGCAAATTCGTTCAACCATTCTCCATCAGTCCCTCTCAGAACACCTCTACACCCACACAACCGTACCCTCCTTGCAAGAACCATCGGTATTCTACCTTACCCAACAACTCTCAGGGGGTTTTCATCCGATAAGAATGGTTTCATTACAGACATCCTCCACCATTCTACTTGCCTTAATAGTTAACTACCGCTGAGCGAACAGAAGCAGTTATTAATGTACAAGACACAAATTCTATGTTGTGTACAAGACACCGACATTTTACTCGGTTATTAAAGTTTCACATTTATTATAAATATGTGTTTAAGTTTCGACATTAATGTACTTTACCATTCATTTTGTTTTATTATGATATTCGCTTTTTTTAAAACTTATGTCAAGTACAACATGTCTCAAAATGCACAAATTGAAGGTCATGCGACATATTCCGCTTTCAAGAAGACGATTAAGGTTTTTCTTAACTCTGACGGACTCTTTGGATGACTTGAAGATACAACTGAATAAATACTTAGTGTTTCGTGGTGAAGATCATAGTACATCTCATGTATTTGTACAACAACTTCATTATGATCTTGGGGCAGAAAAAGACGAAGATATGTGGAATACAGTATATTATCCTAAGCTTATTGAGGACGATAGTGACGTGGATTTTATGTTTAGGAGGTTTTGTTGAAAATAATGTGTTATATCTATTTTTTTTCATTCCAACTGCAAGTGCGTAGAATGTTCACGAGAGGTTTGATGTCATTTAGTGTAATGTGTTGCATAATGCTTCACTTTTGTCGAATTTCAAACATTTATGTAACGTTATCGTATTCTTGTATTTGTGTAATTTTAATGAATCATTGATTAATTATGTAATGTTGTTGTTTAATACTTGGTGTTTGTTGTTATATTGGATGAAATTCATCTGGAATTGCTGTTTGAAATTACAGGTAAAAATAGGTCGAAAATGGCTAGAAAAAAAAATGCAGACTGCACTGTCTGAATTTATTGACGTGAACGGTAATTAACTACCGCTAGTTATCAGCGATAGTTAACTATCGATAAGGACATTTTTGTATTTTCTATGTGTTTTTAGGAAAAATTGATGTAGAAAAACAATTTTCCAATACTATAGTGGTTCGGCCCTGATTCAATTTTTAGATAGATTTGCACAAATATTTAATTGCAATTTCTCCCCACCACCAAATATCACATGGTATAGTATTTTCTTTTTTCTTTTTTCTCTTATAGGAGATATTTATTCTATCAACAAAAGAAGAAAAAGATATACATAAATAGATAGATTATTTGAACTGAATATTAGGTGTGAATTTGTAAATTTATAGGAATGTACAGGTGTCTATTGCCAGTTGAATAATGGCCTAAAAAACCATTCACTGACAAATATGCAAGTTCATTTTCGTTGGAGTACCGGTAAGGAAGGTGAAGATCTATGCATATTTGTAGCTATCCCTTCTTTCGAAAAAGATATTCAACTTGCCAATATGACACATGTATTCGGACTACCTTTGCATTACATACACTGCATAAAACTTATCACATTGGAAATGATAACATCTAGAAGTATATACATATATATATGCAAGATAATATCATCCTTCCTTAAAAATAAAATATATATGCAAGATAATATCCATGCGTAAATTCAATCAAAGATGCATTGTTTGATTGGACACACAGCATATTACTTGTCTAACATTGTTATAAATCTTAACAATCGTGTTAAATCCTAACACAATCCTATAAAATTGATTTGTAAAGTGATAATTTTCCTCACTTTATAAATATATTGTTAGGTTTTTTTTCGACGTAGTATTCTTTAACAATAATCAAAAAATAAAAACTAACTTAAATTACACCAAAGATCATTTAAGTTATTTTATCGTAACAAATTGTTCTTTTTAAGTTTTTTTCTACAACTTAAATTTAAGTTATTATCATGTTCCTTTTCTGTTTGTAATAACAACAACAACTAAAACAGAACAAGAAATAAAGATAATATATATTTTGCAGAAGCAATTAAAAAAGTTCAGCACATAAAATATGTGCCCGACCAAACCTAACGTAATTGCTTTGATCACTCACACTATAATTTCATCTTAAAATCCCCATAAAGATATGAATGAGATCCTTGTTACTTATTTAGGTTCATCAAAGTAAACATGCAATGGCATTTGGCCTCTTCTCCTTCGTTGGGTTTTTGTCTGCACATACGCATGCGCACAAGGCACTAATTTACAACATGAAAAAGTATGGAACTTGAAAAGGAATAGCAATAAATTAACATTACATAACAACACAGTGCTATTCTTACTTTTTATTAATTTATTTTTACTCATTTTTATAAAATTAATTATAATCATGAATACAGCCGGTATACAATACAATAGCAACAAAAAAAAAAAATTCATATTGTCAAAAAAGAAATTTATGGCAAAAAGTATATTATTGTCCCTCTTGATACATTGGATATATGTGGTCCAAGGGAAACAACTTGTAAGTTTTACTAGCTTAATGGAATGTATTTGACGATTTAGAGGACCAAGAAAAAGGTTCGTAGAATTTTCAGTTTTTCAGTTTTATTACCTGTCGCGGTTTAGTTATGGCTTGATGTAAGCATTCTTGGTAAGCTTTTCATGTTTTTTTAGGAGATAGGGTTTCATTTTGTAGCTTACTATTTATTTTTATTAGATTAAAAGTTTAGATCATGCTAATTTGTGTCTTAAGAACACATGTTAAAAAATCTAAAAAAAACAATTTTGTATTATAAAAAAATATAATATTTTAACTTTTAAGAAGTTGAATCCACAATTTTTTATACGTAAATTTTTATTGTGAGTTCTTTAACATTTTTCCTTAAGGTACAAGTTAGCATTTACCTAAAAGTTTAAAGGCAATTTTGGTCTCATTTATATCATATAAATTGTTTTAATATCCTATCCTTTTTTTATGATTCTCGGCCATTAAGCCCTTCGATTTTATGTCAGGTCATCTAATTTTTTGTCACGTCATCAAATTGAATGGTCAAAATTACGAATTGGTCAAAAGTTCTGAAACAAGAGACTGAAACTGTGCAATTGAGAATAAGAGAATCAAATTAAATTAAATTTATGCCCAGATTAAATTGAATTTGTTTCAATATGAAAGTTTTTAATAGATCAATCATTTTACTGTCAAAAAAAAAATAGATCAATCATTTTTCACTCAATTTTTTTTAGACAATATGAAATAAATTTGTATCATTATTTGTGTGTGTATGTACAAGAAGAGATCAAATTAAATTGATTTAATGTTACATCGTTTGATATCGTTTTACTCGATATATATATTTTTAAAATTTAATTGTTGAATTGTAAGTTTATATCATACCGATAATGCATGCAAAATTTTATAAAAAAATAAAATAAAATCACTTTATATTATATTAAGACCAAGATTAATGGTGTTCCATAAAAGCACATAATGTTCCTTAATTTTAATGGGTCTTAATAACATATCAAATTATTTTAGTTTTATGTAAAACTTTAAATAGTTGATTATATTATATAAACTTACAATGCAACGGTCAAGTTTGAAAAATATGTACTAAGTAAAACAATATCGAGTGATATAATATGTATATGTAACCTTACATCAGTGTAATTTGATCTCTCCTATAGTTTCATAAAAAAAAGTAGAAATGTGTATTTTCAAAAAAAAGTTGTTGAAGATAAGGAAGGATAAACTAAGAAATCACTAATAACTATTTTTTTTAGTTCTTGAAATCATTTTTGAATTTGTTTTTAACAAAACTTTAAATATTGTCACTAAATACTTCAAAATCATGTAAAAGTTATAAGTAAGTTTGCAAAAAATTGATAATTAATATATTAAATCTTTTTAAATAAATAAATAAGTTTTCAACAAAACAAAAAGACTTAAGACATAAAAATGAATAATTTATGAAGTTGAAATTGATGTTTATAGACGATTTTTTTTTGTAATTTCATCCGTATTGATCATTTGCATTATCATATCTCATATTTTATTGCTCGAAAAATCTTAATTGGATCAAAACCGGAAAAACTAAAATATTGGGAGATCAATTTCGAAATTACGAGACTAAAGTTGTAATTATGCGTGATAAAAAAACATATAAAACAAGGATCATATTTTAGAGCACATGTTAAGGATTACACTTATAACAAATATTTTATTAAGAATGCTTAATTTTCAACTTTAAAGAAATAAATTCACACAGTTTCCACTTTCCAGTGTATAATGTGTTTTTAGGGCAGATGTTTATTATTTCCATGAATCAATCATATAACCTGATTTTCCTCGTAAGGCTATCAAACAAGATGTGGTTATGGATTAAGGTCGTACATGGGTTGCTTTTGTTGCACATGAATCATCACCAACATTGACACGATGCTTTCAACACTTCAACATCATCACGACCATTAGACACTTCTCCTATCTTCAAAGAATCTGTTAAACTCACCAGTCACAAGTATGGATCCACTCATGTTTATCAAGATTTTTTTTCCATTTGCAAGAGGTAAAAATTAAACCTAGATTCACTTATTTAAAATGTCTAAATTATTTACCGCTTAGACAAACAACATATTGGTCAACTCATCCTTTGATACATTTGTTCTAGTTTGGTAAATAAATTACACAAATCTAATAAAAAGAAAATATACTATGCATGACAAAGTCTCCCAAAAGTTGAAATCAAATCATTGTATGGAGAGAGAGAAAAAAAATACAATGGACAGTGACTAAGCAAAGGCAACAACAGCGAGACACCTGTGTGGCTCACATGTACATGCTCATCATCATTTGATCTAGAATAAATAAATTGGCAATGCCATCAAATGAAACATAGTTGGCCCTCGAATCTGCCAAGTTCATGAACATAGATATATAGTACCACAGCCAGTACAGACAGACCCAGATTGACAAGCTATCCTCTAATGTATGTGGTACAAGTTGGTTGGTAATATCAATCATTAAGACTCTATTAAGTAAGACAAATTGATTCTAATTGTTAGGTAAGTGTTTGTACTTATATGTTAATATGTTTTTTTAGTTTGAATTCCGAATTTTGCATATATTATACATTGTTCTTGCCAATTGAGTTAAGTTTACGTGGACTATATAACTATATATGTCTGCCTAAATACTTCTCCGCGTCAAAATAAATAACTCATTTGTAAAAAAAAAATTGTCTCAAAAGAAATGATAATTTTTCTTTTCAAAATATTAATTGATTGTTTTTCAATTTTACCCTCTAATTAAGATCACTTTATCACATCCAAATCAGTACATGATACATGTTCTCTCTCAATTTTTAAGATATGTCTTATGTATGTTGCATCAATATGTAGACGTGTCGGTCTCTTGAGTTGGTGAATTTTCGAGCAAGTCTCACATCATCTAATTGAGAAATGCTTTTATAAGAACAAACACAACACAAATTAAAAAAATTTGGGCACATTCACACAAATACATTTTTATTTAAAAATTAAATGGTTTGATGATGGGGAGTCCGGGGAGCGGCAATGGGCCAAACGTCCAGGATCATAAGAGATTTAAACACTACACTCTTACCCAAAATGTTAAGGCAATGGGTTTATGGGTTTCCTCTCTTATGTATCCTTTGTTTCATTCATTTCTAATCGATGTGGGACATAATCACTCACACTTGATTACCCAACAGTTGAGTGACAAGACTAATTTAATTTTCTTTTAATTTCTTTTTTTATTATGTGTGCGCTCAAATAATTTAATTTGTAATTGTGCCTAAATAAACTAGCCCCATCCAATATAGATCAAAACTAGATGGTAAATTTTTTAGTTGGTCGATTTCTACGTTGCAAGATGCATTCGTACATCAAGGACATTAAGTTTGTATATCACTCTCTCCTTCTCTCTCTTGTATGCTTGTTTTAGAGTGTTGTGACATGTAGGTTAAATATTTGCTTTTGAGAGTCAAGAAGTGAAGTGCGGGTGTCATAAGATGAAGAAATTCTAGGTAATTATCACAGCAACAAACAAATTAAAGAAATCAAATTTATTTAAAAATGTATACCACCGTTATCGATGGATGCATAATGTGGATAATTCAAATTTAAATATAACAAGCACGAATATTATATTTATTCAACGGAACGAGGATAAATATCATACTATCTGGCTCCATCCCTACTAATAAACTGAGGCAAAAACATAATTTTAACTCTATCAATTATTTACATCATATTCGTCACTTTGCCGTTGAAAATAATGTTGTTCATCTCCAAATTTTTCAGTGTGTGTATCTTTGATCAATGTGTGAATGCCAATTAATTGTTCACCACCTCAATATTCCAGACCACGGGCTGCCAACCAAGCCATTGAAAAATATTTTCTCAAACAGACAAAACCTTTTCAAAAAATAAAATAAAATTATCATACGTTTTCCCCCCTAAAAACACAATATTATTGATGAGTGTCTCTAATCACTCCTCTTTGAAACAACTCCACCCTTGTACAAATCCTTTCATGAAGAAACCTTCAACCAAACACGCCCACTTTTGAGGGAACTGATCATGACCAAATACATTAAATTGCCTTCAAAAATTTGTTGTCATAACATTTTTTTTAAATGATAAATGTTAGTATGTTAATTTTTTGTTGTCGGAACATTGTTCAAATTTCTCCTCCAGCATCAAATCCACTCTCATCTATTGTTGGACCACGTAAATATGTTTGCCACTTAGGTGCCCTAATACAAGTGAGACAATCGGATTTTTAAAGATTGTTCCCCTACCAAATGTCATATCCGTTGCATCCTCCAAACACTTTTTGCCCTACAAATGAAAACCAATAAATATTGCAGATTTTCTCTCTTCTTTTTTTTTTTTTACGTGAAGCACGAAGTCAGCCACACAAAATAATGTGAAACAAATTTTGTATAGATTTTTTAAAGGGAAATTTGTATAGATATCAAGTGTTTTTTTGACAAAGAAATATTGAGTGTTGTCCTTAGAAATAATTGATAATTTAAGCAAAGATGATATTTTCAAGGTACCCACCTTTCATCAATAATCATCATGGGCACAGCACACTCACACTCACACTCACCCTCTGCAATCACGATTATTAGGATGATACGATCTTATCTTTGATTCTTCCATACTTTTTCCACAAACACCTTTTTTTATTATTATTTCCAATTCCAAGTCCAACTGTACGGATCCTTATACAAGTTATACTATGCAGTATGCCCCCATGCATAATATCTTCTTTCATGTTCGACAAAACCTAAATCATTGTGTACGTACCACTACTATTCAATGTGGCAATTGATTGATTATTGTTTGTGACTCTCAGGAACACAATCTTGGATTTTCATGAGATTTCCTCCTATATATTTTATCTGTCTTTATACCATTATTTTGATTTTTTGATTTTCCCCTATCTTTTGTTAATTGTGTGATTTTGCGCCCCCTCTTTTTTTGAGCAATTTTGCACCCCATATTTTGTCAATTGTGTTTTGTTCAAAATCATCATTAAAAGAGGGAAAAGGGACAAAAGATGGGGTGTAAAATCGCTAAAAAAAAGAATAGGGGGTGCAAAATCACACAATTGACAAAAAGATAGGGACAAAAGTGCAATTAAACACAAAGATGAGGTGCAAAATCAGAAAGGGTGCAAAATTGCTCCAAAAAAAAAGAGGGGATCCAAAATCGCACAATTAGAAGAAAAAAAATATAGGGAGAAAAGTGCAATTAAGCCTTTTTGTTTTTACCATTATACCATTTATTTGATTGAACTCGTATATAATGTCATATAAAAATATTTATTTAACAATAGTCCTTGTCACCATAGCTTAATTGGTAGAGAAATTGCATTATATATGTCGAGTTCGAAGTTCAAACTCTAAATTTTTCACTCATTCATCTTTAAGGTGGATTTCTAACTACTAGACTACTTGACCAAAAATAAATGTATTTAACATTATGAATCAATTATAAGTGTTTGATCATAGAAATGGTTGAGTTTCTTTTAAACAGAGATTGAAAACTCACACACATAAGTGAAGGAGTCGGGGTTCGAACTCCGATCATAATGTACAATCTAGTAATTTCGATATTTTTATTAGTTGAATTATCACTGATAATTCATTAATTTATGCTTCAAAGATTATAAATTTTTGGGGTTATGCTTCAAAGAGTATGACACTTAAGAAAGTAGTCATTAATTTAGTAGTTAGAAAAATATATAGTACAATCCTTTACATATTTTCCAACTTTTTTTTTTCTCTCATTCTGACGCAAAACAATATTAAAACGTGTGTAAAATTTCTATAGCTAGTGTGACTCAAAGTAACGTGCGTAAAAATCCCACCTTTTTTTGCCAAATCTAACACCACGATATGACAAACAAATTAACAGCTACCATCTTGTCTTTCATGACAATGAAATGAGATTAATTTATTATTTCCAATTATCCACTTCCAAGAATTAATACATTATTAAACGAGATGGAAAGATTGACCATGCGTCCATGCCCAATATATAACTTTTATAAAGGGATCAACACTTACATATATGTATGTATGTCATTAACAGTTGTTCCATAATCAGCCTTTAATTAGATACGTCAAATATTTTTCAATTGTGTGCAAAAAGATATCCGATTTAGGCTTATTAAAAAAATCTATGTGTATGGTGCCCTAAAATTTTAATTTATATATTATTTAGCCTCCTTTCCTTTTGTGGAGTAGTAACTTGGTTCCAGCTATCATTTTTGTATCTTT
>Ga0099826_10001409_pt1 | contig 14366 bp, 13 predicted proteins | sample Mtrugardesep15_FD_76830 | JGI IMG/M metagenome (GOLD analysis project Ga0099826, IMG submission 76830) | Root nodule microbial communities of legume samples collected from California, USA - M. trunc garden sep15 | ecosystem: Host-associated > Plants > Roots > Nodule | place: USA: California... | reverse complement strand
AAGACTTTTAATTATGGTCCTGCACACTTGAACAAATGTTTAGCATATCCAATTGACAATTTTAATACCTTGTTATCATCAAAACTTAAACGGTGATTATGTGAAACACCCTTTGTTCCAACATAGATGAGTTCTCTTTTGGGAGGGGATTGAGGTAAGGGGATCCTCTTTCGCCTTTCTTGTTTCTTTTGGCTGCTGAGGGGTTTCATGTTTTGATGGAAGCTTTATCTATTAATAATCTTTTTACTGGTTATAAGATGGGCAACCATGATCCGGTGGTGGTTTCACACCTTCAATTTGATGATGACACCTTAACTTTATGTGACAAATCGTGGGGTAACATTAGAGCTATGCGAGCCATTTTATTTCTTTTTGAAGACTTGTCTAGTTTAAAAGTGAATTTTTCTAAGAGTCTTCTGGTTGGGGTGAATGTTAATGGGTCGTTGTTGTCTGAAGCTGCTTCGTTTTTGAATTGTAAGGTTGGTGTTACTCCTTTTAGGTATCTTGGTTTGCCTATTGGTGGGAATGCGAGCCGGTTGGCTTTTTAGGAACCTCTCATTAATTGAATAAACTCTAGACTATCGGGTTGGAGATCGAGATACTTGTCATTGGGTGGCCGACTGGTTTTGTTGAAGTCTGAGTCGTCTCTACCTGTTTATGCTCTTTCTTTTTGTATGGCTCCATCAGGTATCATTTCCTCGCAGACCACCGGAAAATTATTTGGGTTGATTGGCATTTTATATGTCGTAATCAGGAGGTTGGAGGTCTGGGGTAAGGAGAATTAAGGAATTTAATTTAGTTTTATTAGGGAAGTGGTGTTGGCGGTTGTTAGTGGATAGGGATAGTTTGTGGTTTAGGGTGTTGCCGACGAGGTACGGTATGGAGGGTGGCTGTTTGTGTGATGGAGGGTGTGATGCCTCTGCATGGTGGAGGGACATCTTGGCCTTGCTTTCGGCTGGGTGGTTTAATTGTCACGTCAGTCGCTCTTTGGGTGATGGTACAAATACGTTTTTTTGGACAGATGTTTGGGTGGGTGAAGTGTCGTTACAAGATAGATTTAACAGGTTGTATGATTTTTCTCTGTTGAAGGGGGAGTCAGTGTATGATATGAGTACTTTAGGATGGGGGTTAGAAGGGGCGGCGTGGAGTTGGACGCGTAGGTTGTTCTCTTGGGAGGAGGAGGTGTTAGGGGAACTTAGGATTTTACTTCAAAATGTGACTTTGCAGGTTCTCAAGGAGGATAGATGGATTTGGAGTTTGGAACCTTCTAACATTTATTCAGTCTGTAGTGCATACAACTTGACTGTTCAGGTTCCTCTTGATCATGCGGGGTAAGTGTCTTCTCTTTGGCATAAGGATGTTCCTTTGAAAGTGGTGTTGTTTGCGTGGCACTTGTTTCCTAATCGGCTTCCTACCAAGGATAATCTCCAGCGTCGTCGTTTCCTTGACAATGATGCACACAATTGTGTTGGAGGGTGCAGGTTGATTGAAACATCAGCTCATTTATTTTAACATTGTAATTTTTTTGGCTCTGTTTGGATCCACATTTTGTGGTGGTTTGGTGTTTCTATGGTTCTGCCTTTTGATGTAGCAGGTCATTTTAATCAATTTAGTTCTCTTGGTGACGCTGCTCAGTCGAGGCGTTTGATATCACAGGTTATTTGGTTTGCAACAGTGTGGGAAATATGGAAAGAAATAAAGAATAGAATTTTTAATGCTAAAGAATGCACAATTTTACAAGTAGTGGACAAGATTAAGTCGTTAGCTTACAGGTGGTTAAAGGTGAAATTTTCTACTCTCCCCTTCAATTATCATTGTTGGTGGCTTAGTTCGTTCACCTTACTAGGCATAGGCTAATTACTGTTGCTTTCTGGTTTGGTTCTCTTGGTTCAGGCAATAGCCTTGTAATTATTGTTTATACCTTGTTGTGATTTTGGTGTTTCTTCCTTGGCACATCTTGTGCTAAGAAGGCCTTTTGTCATGGTAATATAATTCATTTTATCCTCTTAAAAAAAATTCAATTAAATATACAGCAATTTTTATATTCGTTGTTCTTGAGTTCAACGAAAATGCACACAAAGTTTGTATAAGACAAACATAAAACATTTATTTTATAATTACTTTTACGCAGATAGAATACTAATTCCTCCATTACACTGTAATTATTGCATTTGAATATTTTACCCATCAAAAAAAGATGATAAATAAAAGGAAATGATAATGATTTTATTAAATCATCATTAACAAATGACGTATTTTATAATCATAAATGCAAAGTAAAAAAAACACATTAGGAGTCATGCATACAATATTAAATATTAATATGATGTAAATTTTAAAAAAAATCAAGTAAACTACATTTAAAATTGAAAGTGACGTTATTTTTGGGGAAACAATGTATTTGAAATTTGAATGTTATTATGGATCAAAAAGAGCATTCCAAATCAGAAGATAATAGTCTAATTTTTCATCACCATTTTTTTTATTTTGGTGGGACGAATGATGGTCGAATTAGGCAAGTTTACCAAATCGTTTACCAAGTAATAAAATGATAAGTAGAGTATCGTATTCACAGAGGTTGTCGTTTCGTCCAAATAATCTGTGTTACTTATTTTAAGTTGACGATATAAAATAAAAGAGTTAAGGGTTAGAGATTGCAATTTTTATCTATTTGCAACAAAGCAATTTACCTGTTTGGTTGCAGAAAAGTAAGCAGCAGTTAGGACTCTTTGAATCCCCCATATTTATTTTCTTCGAATTAAATAATGTTCATGTCGTGTTTAGTTATCTTAAGTAGTCTATACAAGTGATGCACCTGTTGATCGCACGATGATCCTTACGTGCGGGTTCTTGCTAATTCGGAGGTAATTGAAACATAAACTTAAATTGGCGTTAATTGGTTTCCAAAGGCAATGAAGGCCAATGTTCCCGAAGGTCTTACCATCTATGAATTTTAGGACACTCATAGCACACTTTCCTTCTCCCCTTCGAAGTTCTATAAACAGGCAGCCCTATCAGCGTCTACCTTACCAAGAGATCGAGGATAATGTTCTTGCTAGGATTGGTTCACTCCTCTTGGTACTTTTTTCCTTAATTAATAACTAGTTTCATCCATGGTTCAATATATTTTACTCAATATTAGTAATGTCACCTCCTAAGTACTTACTACTAGGGTCAACTCGCTTTCGATATCTTTCGTCTAACTATTGAGAACTTAATTCCTAGATAGGTAGATATTAATATACAGGATATAAATATCAAGATATAAGTGTCAAGATAGTAATATCAATATTAGGCCTTGTCACAACCTAAGTACCTAATCTAGGGTTGCACTTCGTTGGAATACTAATCCTAATAAAACTTAATAGCAAACATAAAATATACTCAAATAAACGACATTAAATTAAATAATTATCCACCAAAACAAATAGAGGTTCATCTTAGAACCCTAGCCTATAAATATATAGTTGCATATGATAATTAAGACAAAATACAAAAAGATAAAAACATATACCTTAGAAAAGATAGAACTCCTCCTTGGCTCCAAGAATCGCCTTCCTCTTGATCTTCTCCAGTTCTGAACGAGAAATTGTGAATGAAGAAGGATGTATTTATAGGGAAAGTTTCCACCTAACTTGGGAAAAAAACATGAGCTTCTAGGGGTGAAAAGTCATAAAAAGTGACTTTTTTCGCAAGTCACCATGCGCTAGGCGCATATGCCTTATATCTCCATGCGACAGGCGCCCCACAACATGTGCCTGAGCGCTTTCTTACTCCTTCTGGGCACCTAGCGCCCCATCCGGTGCGCCTGGGCGTTTCAGTGCAATAGATGATGTTGAAATGCTGTTTTCTTTGCCTTTTGAGGAGTTTTCTTCAATGTAAAATGTCTTGGAACTTGGAAACATAATTCCTCCCTCTATACTCTTCTGAGGCCTCTTGAATGTTCATTCTTCATCTTCCCAAGGGCCACATAAATCTTCGGATATCTTGCTTTGCCTGATTTGCCTGATTTCTTCATGAATTACATCAAGAAGACCCTAAAATTGCTATGTTTCGGGAAGAATAGAATTACAGACTCGAATATAGTAAACATTACAAATGTCCCAAAATCATAAGTAATTGATCTAATATTCCTGTTTTGCTGGCAAAACCTACTAAAATAGACTAAAAAACATGCTAAAAATAATGTAAGATGACCTGTCATCACAACCCCAAACTTAAATTGTTGCTGGTCCTAAAGTAACGAAAGAAAAACATAAGTTATTCTTTGTATTTTTTTTCAAGGAAAAACTTACCTTTCCGGAAGTTGTTCTCAGAATTCATCACATCTACAATAGTTGACTAAACTTACCACGTTACATTCAAGCGGGTCCGGCTTAGAGAAAGTAGATCATATTCTCAGTCATACTCTTTTCATGATACCCATATGTATCACCTAAAGCCATTAGGGCTGGTTACGACATCTTCCCACTCCAGTCGTCACATGAATGTACCTTGCTTTAAATTTGAGACAATTCTAAATAGATAGTCAAAATTAAATTATATACACACTATGAGGACATTAAGGGTTATAACTTGGCTTAGGTTAAGGGTGGATATATTTAGGAAAGTAGGCTAACAAAACAACTTGGAGTTAGTTTACTAACCTATGGATTCCTACTAAACATTGATGAACTACCAACCTTCCTTCCTTGAATCAGACAAGGTCGGTAAAACAATAGAACTATTTATCTTTTTATTTTTGACAGAAAAAAAAATTAAGAGACCAAATTTTTTGATGTTTTTGCCTCTTGATTTTTTTCTTTTTTTCTATTTTTTTGTGTGTAGACCTATGGCAATCTACATTTTTTCATTTTTTCTTTTATTGATAAATAAGGTCTAATGTTACCCCACCCCAAACTTAAAATGTTGCTAATTCCAAAGAGCAACCCCAAACTTAACTTCAAACCATACTCAGTCATAATAATTCTTTATCTAACTCCAAGAGAAATCAAACAGGGTGCATTTAAGGTTCAGGACTGTGACATGATTCGTCACTTAGTAACATGAAAGTAATTTCATCTGGAGGCTCAAAGTGGTTTCACAAAGGATAATAAGAATATAAAAGGGTGGCTTTGAAAGGTTTAATGTACCAAAGAAAAATGTCTCGTGTGTATTATAATTTAATTAATCGTCCGTAAAAAACGACAACAAATTCGCGCAAAAATAGCATTCATATGAAACGCTCATAATAGAAAGTATTTATATAGTACCTAACAACCTAGAATGAATTTGGAAATATTTGGCTCTAAATCTCACAGGTTATGCTATTCAAAAAAGAGACGGTGATCCTATAAGTAGAAAATAAAAAATGCAGAAAAATAAACTAATGGGTTGCCTCCCATTAAGAGCTTGTTTAACGTCCCAGTCCCGACGATCAATATATTATCTCCTATCCAGCGCATGTTTTACGGCTCGAGCTTGATGGATATGTCTACCTTTTTCTCGGGAGCCCATGTCCTTGAGGCTCCTTGGTTTCCTCATGATCTTCAAAATTTAGGTTGGGTTCTTTCTTTGGCATTTTCTGCTTAAGGTAACGGTACTGCCGAGAAAGTCTATAGGTGATATAGTCTTCTCTTGATCTGTTGATAATTTTCCCTTGATCCACATTTATTACAGCCCGGGCAGTGGCGAGAAAAGGTCTCCCTAAGATCATTTGAACTCTATCTAATCCCTTCATTTCCATAACCACTACCTCGATAGGGAAAGTGAATCCATTGAAGTTAATATCAACAGTCTCTATCACACCTTCAACATTTTTGAGAGAACCATCAGCAAGACCTATTTTTACTTCGCAAGGTTTCAACTCCATTCCTCTAATCTTGTTGAAAAGTGATAGTGACATAATATTTGGGCTAGATCCAAGGTCTCCAACAGAGAACCCCTTGATTATAACTAGCACGCTGAAACATCCAGGGTCTTCCTTTTTCTTTGGAGAGTCGCCTTCATACTTCTTGAGATTGTGTTTGGTAAGAGCTAAAAACTTATCATAAGGTGGTTATCGGTTGTAAGAATAAGTATTCCAGAAGGTTACTACAACATTGGTTCTTGGTTACCTTTTGGGTTTGTAGTATAACGCTAAGAGTGGAAGAATACTTCATCATTTTCTTCAATGCTTGTGTGACCATGCTTTCAGTTACCAGAGGCTCAATCTATTTCTCTTCATCCTTGGCTATCCTTTCGAGCTGGTCCTGGATAATCTTCATTCCCTGGGTGATCATATCTTTCAGACTTGCCATAGGTTGTTGATGTTGAGTTCCTTGGGGGAGGGGGGTGGTTTATCTGTGGTGGTTGCAAAACATTGTTACTGGGGTAAGAAAAGTTTGGATGTTCTGCCCAACCTGGATTGTAAGTGTTGGAGTATGGATTCCTCTGTTGCCTAGAAAAATTCCACAAGTTCTTAACCTGCTCTTCTGATAACCCCAAACTTGTAGGTAGACATGCCCCGCTTTCATGAGCTTGCTCACAGAAGTCACATGTATTCCTTGCAGATGGTTTGGCCCCTTCTCTTGCTTCCAACTTTTTTGCTATTGTCTCTAGTTGAAGGATGAGCAGTTTGTTACTAGCAAGTAAAGCATCCTGAGTGTTAAGATCTATCATACCTTTCTTCTTTGGAGCAGCCTCCTCATCAGTGTGTGCACGATATTAATTCAGACATGTTGTCAATCAACTCTCGTACTTCACCAATTGTCTTGATTTTCATGGTTCCTCTAGTAGAAGCATCTAGCAACATCCGTGTATATGACTTTAGTATTGTAATGAAAGCTTGCATGATATCCATATCTGAAAACTTGTGACCTTGATACCTCTTCAACAAGATCTTGAACCTCTCTCATCCATCATAAGGTACTTCACCATCTTGTTGCTTGAAGCTGGAAATTTCCTTCTTCTGCGCCAAGTATTTTGTAGTAGGGAAATACTTGTCCAAGAACTATCTCTTGAGTTGATCCCCAAGTCTCGATAGTACCACTGGGTAATGTGTCCAGCAAATACTTTGCCCGTCCGGTTAGAGAATATCCAAACAACCTAAGTCGTTTGTCAGATTCTAACACCCCAACTGGATTGATTGTGCTACAGGCATCCAGAAAATGTGTCAAGTGAGCGTTGAAATCTTCTGATTCCTTACCTGAAAATTGCTTAGAGTTCAAATTCATCATAACATTATTCTTAATATCAAACACCACCAGGTTTGGTGGTTGAAACCCAAGTGATACTTCTTCCAAGTTATCCAACTTCCCATTGTCTCCTAGGGTAATGCGATGTTCACCACCTGGTTTGTTGGTTGAAACTCAAGTGATACTTCTTCCAGGTTATCCAGCCTCCCATCGTCTCATAGGGTAATGCGAGGTTCATCTCCCATTTCTGACTCGTCTAATGTATAGTCATGAATTGGGATTGTTTCTGGTTGTTATGCCCTTCCTCTTGCAATTCGGGTGGCTTTCTGAAGTGTTCGTTTAGTTTTGTCTATGTCTAGATCAAATTGTTGAGTACATGTTTTGGCATTATGCATAAAAAAAAAACAAAGTTCTTAAAAGGACAGAGTCAACTAGAATAATTTTTTTTGGTATTTTTGAATTTTTGAAAACACAAATAAAATACGAAAAAATAAATGACTGAAAAATAAAGATAGAAATAATTAATTTGAATCGCTTAGTCGAAAATATCAACAACCACTGGCAACAGCGCCAAAATTTGTTAGTCGGATTAGGCAAGTGTACCAAATCGTTTACCAAGTAATAAAGTGATAAGTAGAGTATCGTATCCACAGGGATTGTCGTTTCCTCCACAAAAAAAATTTGTTACTTATTTTAAGTTGACGATTTAAAATAAAAGAGTTAAGGTTTAGAGATTGCAATTTTTATTTGTTTGCAACAGAGCAAGTTACCTGTTTGGTTGCAGAAAAGTAAGCAGTGGTTAGGACTCTTTGAATCCCCCATATTTATTTGTTGGAATTAAATAATATTCATGTCACATTTAGTTATCTTAAGTAACTATATAAGTGATGACTCCGTTGGAATCTACCTAACCTAATCAGTTTGTCATGTTGCACCTGTTGATCGCACGGTGATCCTTACGTGCAGGGCCTTACCTCGGTTGATTTAAGTTTATCCCTCCATTGTTTAGTTGCACCAACTGATTGCACGGCGATCCTTACGTGCGGGGTTTTACTCTCTTAATGGTAATTTAACATAGACGTAAATTGATGTTGCTAAATTTCCAAAGGTGTGATGGTCAATGTTCTTAGAGGTTTTCCCATCTATGAATCTTAGGAGTACATATCATACTCTCCCTCTCTTTAGTTCTACAAACGGGCAGCCCTATCAACGTCTACCTTACCATGGTTCGAGGAGAATGGTTCTACTGGGTTTTATTTATTCCCCAGAGTCACTTGTTTTCTTAATTAATAACTATTTACATCCTAAGTTCGACAAATTTTACTCAATATTAGTAATGTCACCTCCTAAGTACTTACTACTAGGGTCAACTCACTTTCGGTATCTTTCAATAGTTACTAACTCATTACTTCCTAGATAGACATATGTAAATATCAAGATATAAGCATCAATATTATGCCATGTCACAACGTAAGTGCCTAAACTAGGGTTGCGCTCCTTTGAAATAAGTCTAACATAATAAAACTAAATAGCGAACAGAAAATAACTAAATAAATAACATTAAATTAAATAATTATCCAACAAAATAAATAGACGTTAATCTTAAAACCCTAGCCTATAAAGATTTAGTTACACATGGTAACTGAAGACAAATTACAAAAAGATAAAAACATACCCTAGCAAGATATGGAGATGATCGAAATCCTCTTGAAGCTCTAAGAATCGCCTTCCTCTTGAATTGCTCTAGTTCTGAACAAGAAATTATGAAGGAGGAAGGTGGTATTTATAGGGAAAGTTTCCACCTGAACGTCGGCTAAAATCACGGGCTTTAGGGGCAAAAATGTCACAAATTGTAAATTTTTTTGCAAGTCGCTAGGCGCCTAGTGGCTCAACCATGCACCAGGCGCATGTGCCTACCATGCCTCGGTGCCTGGCGCCCCTATTCATGCGCCTGGGAACTTCTGTAACAACTTTGGGCGCCTGGGTACCCCATTTTGTGTGCCTGGGCGCTTCTGAGTGCGTTCTGTGCTAAAATGCCTTTTTTCTTCACATTTTTAGGTGTTTGCTTCAATTTAAGATGTCTTGGAACTTGATAACATAATTCCTCCCTTTGTAAAGTCTTTTGAGGCCTCTTGAATCTTCATTCTTCATCTTCCCAAGGACCACATAAATCTTAGGATGCCTTGCTTTGCCGATTTGAATGATTTCTTTGTGAATTACATCAAGAACACCGTAAAATTGCTATGGTTTGGGAAGAATAGAATTACAATAAAAATGTCCCAAAATCTTAGGCAATTTCTCTAATACTCCTATGTTTTGCTCGTAAAATCTACTAAAAATAACTGAGAAACATGCTAAGAATAACGTAAGATGACATGTCATCACAACTCAAACTTAAATTGTTGCTTGTCCTCAAATAATGAAAGAAAAACATAATTTATTCTTTGCATTTTTTTTAGGAAAAACATACCTTTCTGGGAGTTGTGCCCAGAACATCATTCATCACATCTACAACGTTGACTAACTTACCTCGTTACACCCAAGCGGGAAAGGCCAGGAGAAAGTAGCTCATATACTCATCCACACTCTTTTCCATGATACACATATGTATCACCAAACGCCGGTAAGGCTGGTCACGACATTTGTCACATTGTCGAAAAGTTCAGAGTTAGTGGGAGCATGCTGAAGGCGTTAAGTGACAGTTGTGTTTTTCAAGATGATGACGTGGCCCACTAACTTTATGAGAAAATGGCACCATAGAAAGGAATTTTGTAGGATGTGAGTTGAAAAGACAAACCTTAAAATAGTAATGATGAGGATCATGTCGTTATATTTTCTTGGAAAAGTGAGTTTTCAAAAATGTCAATTTTCTCCCTCGTTTAAAATTTTGGTTGAAAATGACATTTTTGGGGGCAATTTGTTAGCATGTACTTGTTAGTGCTTGTTTTTTACATGAAGTTTGTTGAGTCGAAGGGAAGTTTCTTCAAGTGTATGTTGGATGCAACTGAATTTGCCAATATTTAATGAAAATGATTTCGACAAGTCTATGAGTTCAACTGAAAAGAATTCAAATCCTCTATGAAGAGGCAAGATCAAAGGTCCAAGACACGTGGAAGCAGAAGCCAAGCTTGTCGAAGTCATGTAGTCTAGGACCATTGTATTTTAAGATTAGAGACAGAGAGAGAGAGAGAGAGAGATGACTTCTTAGGAAAACGTGTATATATATATACACACACACACACACACACACACATACATACACACACAAGTTTTTCATAGGAAAAAAGGGTCACAAATCATTTGCGAGAATTCTCATACTCGAATTATCCATCGTAGAGAGAAAAGAGTAACAAAATATATGGAATTTAATTTCTTTTAAACTTTTTTATCTTTATCTTCAAAGTCAAGTTTATTTTCAAATTACCAAGAACTTGTTTGATTCAGGAATCAACAAGTTTTCTTTTTCATCTTGTTCATATTAAAACTTAACAATATGACAAACATTCAAACAACTTCTGAAAAAATATTGCACAATATACCATAGGATTTCTAGTTTGATTATGCAAGTAACCTTTTAAAAACTGGCATTTTTGTTTATCAAAAACATTGGTAAATACCCTCCATTTGAATCGGGCAAAGCTTAAACATTAAGGGTATGTTTGACAAGGCATATTTTTTAGTATATAACTTATAGTTTATGTCTTATAAGCTCAACTAACTAAAAAAAATCATATTTGGTGACCTTCACTTTCTCACGAGTTTATAGCGTCTTTTTACTGACTTACAACGTTTTTTGATAAGCTAATTCAAATAGCTTATTGCTCACGTTTTTTCTCAATTATACCCTTGTAATCTTAATTGAGAAAAAACGTTATAAGCTGAAATTCCAGCACCGTAATAACAAATTTTGTACACAACGTTATGACCAGTCAAATGTCTCGCAAGAAGTCAGAACATCGTGACAACAGTAATCACAGATAGCAAATATAATTGAAGGACAAAAAGTAAATAACTGAGGTTATTTGTTGACCCAGTTCGGTGCGGCTTCAGTGAAAAATTAGTTCTTCTATCTTTGTTTATATAGCATGAATGCTGAATGGGTGTGATGCATAAGTTCGACTAATGATCAGCTGAAATCTCGATATTTCAGCACAAATATTCTGAAAGCAGATCGGATGTTTGTATAAATGTTGCAACAACATTCTTAAGGACTAAGTTAAGCATAAACCGCCTTCCTCCGCGTCTAGAAACACGCTTTCTTGGTCAACTCCTCACGTGAAACAAATCTTTAGATATTATATGAAAATCTTCACATTTAAGATAAATCTCCAAGAATGCGGTTCAAGACACGTTATGATGTCATACCAACATGTTAAGACATTATGTCTGACATCTTGCTATAACTAAAGTTTAAACAAAATGCAGCCAATACATGTCTAAAAACCTAACAATCTCCCCTTTGGCAAATATTGGCTAAAACAACCTTTGCATTATGAACAAAAGAATGAAAGATCATAAGTTCATACCTTCTTACTTTTTTATCAAAGAGTTTCATCTTGAAATAAGGTAACAGAGGAAAATAAACTCTCATTCATTTATCAGCCCAGGGAGAAATAAACTCCCACAAATAATGGATCAGAGAAAAAAATAAATTTCTCATATCCTCAAGATGTCAAGGCATCTGGTAAGACATCAGTTAACCAGAACGCACACACCCACATGCATTTCAATCAAGCTCATACTAGCAATAAAAATATGCCCCCCCTCATGCAATGCTTCCTTAAGATCATGCATAAGATAGTATACCATACAAAGAAGCTCTAACATACATCCTAAACATATGAACTACTTCCCCTTGGTTGCAGAACATATCAGAGAACATATGAACATACCATAGCTGCTTTTCCTTACATATCAGAGCTCATGCATATCAGGGAACATACATATCAGAGGATAGAGCTACTCTTCCTTTGTTGTAGAGCACATTCAAGTCAATAGCCATTGTCAGAACAATGTTCCTAATATCATATGATAAATATCATGCATAAATTCTAGCTCCATCTATCAATGAAGTCTAGCTACTACTCCCCATTTTAGCCATAAATTTTGAAAAAGTATCATATTTATCAGATCCTAGAGCCCATATGTCTAAAGTACCAAAGTATTTAAAGTGAAGAAAATAAAATAGTGCAGGACATATAGTAGTTATTACAGACCATGCATATATATTACTTAATAAATTCATGGCTTAGCCCACATATAAGAAGAAAATAAAAAAATCAAGCATCAACCTCAAAGTCCTCCTTATCCTCATTTCCTTCTTCATCATCAGTACATCATGCAACTTCTTCATCATTGTTGCTTGCAGCAGCACCATTTTCTTCTGCCACTCCCTTCTCTAGTTCACCATCTTCGGTTGACAGGGTCAGAATCATCTTGTCCACGCTTATCTTTCTCTCAGTGCTTGTCCTGATGGTTTCCTCCAATGTTTTGGACATAGCTTTGAGCTCCTTACATATACCTTCCTTTGATGTTGAGCTAGCATTCTCGTTTATTGATGTTATGACAATATCTGTGACATTTGTCCCTTGGAACAATTTATGGTGCAGAGAAAGAGGAGATTCCCTCTTACATGCAACATCATTTTCAGTCAAAATACCAGGATGTTGGCTAAGGATTACTCCACATATGATAGAAGGAAATGCAATAGGCATTTTTACAATAAAAGATTGGGCGTGTTTCATGGTTTTTTCAAATACATGTGATCCAAAATTGAATTTAGTCGTAGTACCAATCACATAAATGAACTTACCCAACCCTACTGTTATAGTGGAAGTGTGATTTGTAGGTACCCATTTTGCAACTCCAATCATGTGCAGCAAGGCATACTTCACACTTAACTTACTAGAGTGCAGCTTCCCTTTGATGTGTCATTTCTTTACTTGCTGAGCAGTAATTACTTTACAAATTTGGTCATCGGTCAGTTTAACTTCAGTATGATCTTCGTCATTTATTCCCAGAAACTTGTTGATAACTTCGAGTGAAAATTCCCCACATCTTCCACGCACAAAGAACTTTATGAAATATTTTCTTAGAGGATTATCACAACCTTCTGGTATATTGACTAAGAACTCCTTTGTCAGTTTCTCATAGCATTTTTCAAAACCACCTACATTTTTTCTTAATCCTGCTTCATAAATCAGTTCTATCACTTGTTCACATTCAAAAGCATCCCTTCCCAACTCCCTTTCCAAAGCTAATCTTCTTTTGCAAACATACTTCCATTCCATAACATTTGTAGCATGATGAAAATGTTGGAACAAAATGTGTTTAACATTACCTCTTGAGAGTTTTGATGATAACAAGGTATTAAAAAAAGTCAATTGGATAAGCTAATATTTGTTCAAGTGTACAAGACCATAGACAAAGTTTTGTGTCTACTTAAAGCTTAGGTATTGGAAGAACAAATGAGAGCAATGGGATCAACAAGAAGGAAGCTTTATGCATATGAAGAAAAGTGCTCCTGAAGTCAAGTGCTCCTGAAGTGATGACGTGTCATTAGAAGCAAGTTCATTAGAAGCACCTCATCAGAAGCAAGATCACCAGAACCTGAAGTTCATCAGAAGATGAGAGACTTAAAGCTTCAAAGGTTGTTCAAAGGATTTAATCATGCCCAGCATTGCAGAAGACCAGAAGTGTAAAGCAACGGCTAATTCAAATGGATTTGAAGGCATCAGATGCTTGTTCTTTGAAGAGCGTTGACAAAGTACAATTGTACGAAGTGTACAACCACTACCTCCACTACACAGAGTGTGTCTCTGCTACAAGACAAGAATAATAGCTACGCCTGCAACAATGTTCCTTCAGACTTGGAATGAATTTGAAATTGATCCTTCATAGAACAATAACCATATCAGGAAAAAGATCATTGGTGATTGATCAAAGCTTCAAACGACTCTTTTTTATGTGCTGGCAATTCACAACGTCTCTTTCACACCTCTATATAAAGGAGTGAAGACTTGGAGAATCGTAAGAGACTCTAGAACAATTTGAAAGCGCCAAAACTCTGTCAAATTGTTCTGCATCAACAGTTCACTTGGAATTTCTTGTCAAAGTTCATATCTTAGAAATTCTAGAGTCTTAAGAGTTTGTATCTGATTTGTATTGTGAACACCACTGATTGTATATCAAGTGTTCAACTTCAAACATTTT
>Ga0099826_10001408_pt1 | contig 14369 bp, 11 predicted proteins | sample Mtrugardesep15_FD_76830 | JGI IMG/M metagenome (GOLD analysis project Ga0099826, IMG submission 76830) | Root nodule microbial communities of legume samples collected from California, USA - M. trunc garden sep15 | ecosystem: Host-associated > Plants > Roots > Nodule | place: USA: California... | reverse complement strand
GTATTTGAGTTTCTTTATTGTTGTGACCAAACCTAGTTTTTGAATTTTTAACTTTTATTGTGATGTTTTGTTGTGAATTGAACAATATAACTCTTTTCGTGTTATTACATATATATAAATCTCAAAAGTTTTATTATTGACGTACCCATACCCTGAACTTTGTAAAATTCATGTACCCACCGTACCTATGCATCCATGTTGCTGATACATGGCCTTAACATCATGTATTGTGTGTTGCAGTTTGAGGCAGCTTGGGCTTTGACAAACATAGCTTCTGGAACATCTGAAAACACTAAGGTGGTAATTGACCATGGGGCTGTCCCGATTTTTGTGAAGCTCCTTGCTTCTTCTAGTGACGATGTCCGTGAACAGGTATATTTGATATGTCTTAACATACCTTCATCTGCCTTTAAAATGCAGAAACTTTGGGAAACTAAGAAGAAGATTATTATTATTATTATTTTCTAAATATTGGGTCCTAACCTCTTTTGTGTGTATGAAATTGTAGTTGCACCCATGATATCTTTTCTTGAAAACTAAACATTTCTCCTGTGTGATTTTTGTTTTGCAGGCTGTGTGGGCATTAGGAAATGTTGCTGGAGATTCTCCCAGATGTCGTGATCTTGTTCTCGGTCATGGGGCTTTGGTTCCTCTTTTGGCACAATTGAATGAGCATGCCAAGCTTTCTATGCTGAGAAATGCTACCTGGACACTTTCAAACTTCTGCAGGGGAAAGCCACAGCCTCCTTTTGATCAGGTATAAAAATATGCGTTGCTTATTCTCTATGAATCGAATAACTTAGTCCTGTGGCATTTTTCTTAACTGTTACTTTTCTGCATGGTAATGCACTCCTCTGACAAGGTAAAATATTACTTGAGCAGTAGTCATCGTTTAAGTTTACCTCCTGTAACCGCCAGATGAAATAGAAGGGGGTTATGCTACTCAGTTATTTTTTTATATTTTCTTATCGAGTCAAAAGAGCATGGTTACTTACCCTGTAGATTAAAGTATTACATTTAGTATTATACAGAATACTTCTGATCTTATGGATAACATTGTTTGGCTTTTTCTTCTTTTTTTTTTTTCATGCATTTCCATCATGAAATTGCAAAGTATGCAATTGGAGTAGCCACTAGTACAATTTTTTTTTATTATCTGTTGGTTGTGTATGTGAACCTGAAGGGTTGGTTATCCATCTGCTCAATATTTGATTTACTGCTTGTGTTGCGTTAACTGCCATTATGTTCTATTTTTGGATCTTACATTCTACTATATTTTATAGGTTAAACCTGCACTTCCTGCTCTTGCCGGTCTTATTCATTCAAATGATGAAGAAGTCTTGACTGATGCGTGCTGGGCACTATCATATCTTTCCGATGGCACAAATGATAAAATTCAAGCTGTAATTGAAGCTGGTGTTTGTCCCCGACTTGTTGAGCTTCTATTGTGAGTACCTCACATCTCAAATTTGGCTGTGCAAGAATGCATGTGCCACTGCAGCCTTTTTTTATTTTTTATAATTCTGAATGTTCTACTCTTGTTCAGGCACCCATCTCCTTCAGTGCTAATTCCTGCTCTTCGTACTGTTGGAAACATTGTCACTGGAGATGATTTGCAAACTCAGGTATTGACCCTAGGAGCATCTCATGTTGTTTTGTTATGCACAAGAAGTTACTTTGCCTTTCTATCTCGGTGATTTTCTTATGGTTTTATTTGTTAAGAACATCATGTTCCTTTGCCTTTTTAATTTTTTTAGTGGATAAAGGAAATACTGTTAGCAGGGGTTATAAGGTGTATGGGTTGGTTTGGGGGGAGAAACATAAGGCTTGGAGTGATAGGGAGGTAATGGGTTCAACTCCCACTTACAGATCACACTCAACCCCCACTAACAGAGCACACTAACTATTAACATAAGGCTTATAGTAACCCACTTGAGTTGACATGGTGGTATTGGCTTAGGATCTGGGAGTATGCTCATCCTCAAGGTTACAAGATCGATTCCCCCAGTGCCAATTTGGGTGGGCTAATTTAGCTTAAAAAAAAAAAAAAAGAAACACAAGGCTTAGAGAGATAGGGAGGTCATGGGTTCAACTCACACTTACAGAGCACACTCAATCCCCACCAACAGAGCACACTGACCACTAACATTTGCCATTAAAAAAAACCGGTGGCATGACTTATTATTTGCAACCTCTTATATTTTCTTTTTGTTTTAAACTTGAGTAGTCCTTCTGATATAATAAACTTGTAACATTTCCATTTTTCTTTTCACTATTGGAGTCTTATGCTTGTTGATCGCATTGTTACCTTCTGTTATGTTTCAATGATCATTCTATCGTTTGCTTATTAGATAACTAAGGTTTTGTTGTTATCGTTACACCTATTTCAATGTAATTGTTTGAGTCATATGCCAAACCTTTCTTTGGATTATTGCTTGATCCATATGTCAAACCTTTCTTTAAATTGGATTGAGGTTATTCAAATACTGATTTTTTCCTGGATTTTGAGATGACCAGCTCTATTTCTTTCTGAATATGTTTTGGTCATGTGTTACCTCAACAAGTTTCGGCTGAGATCTTATCATCATTTATACTACGGAAATGATGCATTTCAGTGTTGAAGCATGCTTTTCGTAATTTATATTGTTTGTTTGTTGGTTTTAACCTGGTGCCTTGCTCCATAGGTTATCATCAATCATCAGGCTCTTCCTTGTCTATATAATCTGTTGACCAATAATTATAAGAAAAGCATCAAAAAGGAAGCTTGCTGGACCATATCAAACATTACAGCTGGGAATAAACTGCAGATTCAGGTACAGTTGAACTGCATGATAATTAGAATCTGATATTGTTCGAGTTTTGATTGCAGTGAACATTTCTTCAATTCTTATATCCTAATTTCCTAAAATTTAACAGGCTGTTATCGAGGCCAATATATTTGGTCCTCTGGTGAGTCTGCTTCAAAATGCTGAGTTTGATATCAAGAAAGAGGCTGCTTGGGCCATCTCAAATGCTACATCTGGTGGATCTCACGAACAAATCAAGTATGAGAGATGCATTTTCAATATTCCCCTGGAGGGTAATTAATGTTATGGCGTCGTTATTTATTTTTCTTGCTTGATATTAATTATTCTCCATGGTTGACAGGTACCTAGTAAGTCAAGGGTGTATTAAGCCCTTGTGTGATCTTCTTATCTGTCCCGATCCTAGGATTGTGACAGTTTGTCTGGAAGGCCTTGAAAACATCTTGAAGGTTGGAGAAGCGGATAAAAATATAGGCAATAATGGTGATGTGAATCTATATGCCCAGATGATTGATGATGCTGAGGGCTTGGAGAAAATTGAGAACCTCCAGAGTCATGACAACACAGAGATTTATGAAAAGGCTGTGAAGATTCTTGAGACATACTGGTTGGAGGAAGAAGATGAGACTATGCCTCCAGGCGATGCTTCTCAATCAGGATTCAACTTCGGTAGCGCTGAGGTTCCTTCTGTGCCTTCGGGTGGATTTAACTTCAATCAGTAGATGTTCATGCTTCAATGGGGCCGTGTCTTATATTTAGCCTTCTCTGGTTCGTCTGCAATTTTCTGGATGGAATTATTCTATTATCTTAGTAATTTGCATGTTTACATTTTCTTGTGTTTTAACTTTACCAAGAATTTTGCAGGTGTTTTGTCTGGTCTATCATTAAAGTCCTCCCGTGTATGATGGGACAACCTGGGGTCAAATCAATGTGTCGTTTCTTTGTGTTCAACAAGGTCCAACATTGGTAAATAGAGCATTGCTGGATTGGCTTGGGCAATGCCTGGTTTCATATCTCGCGGCGACAGATGTGTGGTGGCTTGATTTTTTTGGTCACCGTAGACAATACTAGACTTCTCTCTGAAGTGATAATACATAAAATGAATGTTCAGTATCATGATTTTTTCTTGGTTATATGTAATAGTTTGGAGTCAGTGAGTGAGTCCCTAAAGTTTTAGTTACGATTGTGGGTCTATTTGGCAAAATGCCAGATGCTCGTTGGAGTTTTTACCCATCGGTACCTATGAATTTTTTTGGTCGATGAAAGTTTACCCTAGAGTTCAGTTATTCATTATGTTATCCATATATCCAGTGTCCCTATTTTCGTCGATGCAAATTTGTTTTGCAATGTCTTAAACAAATAGTGTGGTGCAATTATTTTGTATTATATAAAGTTTCACGCAGGGCTATTATTTCTATCTGTTCCAGGTTCTTCATCATATGCATTCATTTAACTTTCTCATAAATCCTTCACTCATTTAACATTCTTATAAATTCTTGTTTCACTTATGCATTGTGCATTTTATTCCTACCAATTTTTTACAAATTATTGCAAATGTAAGAGCTCTCGGTTCATATTAAATGTTGGGAACCACTAATCGCATATTGGAAAGAATAGGGATCTTCTTCATTTCTTATGTTGCACATTTTGCCCCATTTTTCCCCTCAAAACAACTAATATTTCAATAGATTGAATTCAGTTCCTTCAGAAATAGAGATGTTTACTAACAGATGACGTTTTAATGTTTGTTTTAAAAAAACTCTATTCCAAATACACTTTTTTTTGTGTAGTCAAATTTTTCTGTCTTCCTGTTTTGATCCCTGAAATATCTTATCTTACTCATTATTTTCATTTAATTTCTGTAATATTTATCCCGTAGTAAAAAGTCTAGAACTAGTCTCTGTACAAAAAGTGCACAGCCTATGGACAAGGCCGTCCTTGGCTTGTTTTCTTTTTCCTTTCATTTTCACTCCAGTCATAGTGGAATATTGGGAATCATATGCGTGAACCATACAAATGTTTGATTGTCAGGATGGTAATTAACCGAAGCATCTTAAGCAAGTGATCAAATCTTCAAATTTAAACTCTTACACAAAAGACTCATTCAATAATTAATGATAATTGATGTATTTGATCTATATTAAATGAATCTAATAGATAAATTATTAAATGAATCTAAAAAGTGGATTTTTGCTTATAATTGAAACCACAGTATTTGAATGACATTTAGATTCAGTATGATCAATGATATTTCAATGATGCATACTCTTACTATCTCAATACTCGTTCAACATCTTATTTTTTATCTCTCTTCGATCACATCATCAATGTATCATCATTTTTATTACTCTCATTGTGTTATTTGGGCGTATGAATGAGTGTCTATGCAATTGTTTTCTAATAGCATTGTGTGGTTAGTTTATGTAGTTGATTCAATTCATCCAGGGATTGTGTGGTAGACTGATTTGAGTAATGAGACTAAATGAGTTGCCGAGTTAAATATCCAAAATTCAAGTTATGACAAAGAGTTAAATACCATAGCAATTCAAAAATAAAATAAAAAAAAACCACCCGGTAGCTGCAAGGCCAATACAAGAATGAAGAATGCTTAAGACCCTTGTTTTAGTAGCTATGAGCTTGGGTTAACCGTGAATGGCAGAAGGCTTGGATTTTGTTAAGTATGACATGTAGCTATCGGCTACTTAACTTGGAAACAAAATGGTTTCGACCAAATAAAACTTAGGAACAATTAGTACGTTCTTGTTTATGTAACTTAGGAACAATTAGTACGTTCTTGTTTATATACTTGGAAAGTCACTACCAAAAAATATATACTCGGAAAGTGACATCTTACTACTATTTTATTGCTATTTCTCTTGTTTAATAGGTAAGAAAGGGTGCGTATATATCTAACCAACCACGTAGGGTGTGTTTGGTAAAATTAAGCTATAAGCTAGCTGATAGCTAAAAAGTTAGCTGATTAAAATTAAAGTGTTTGGTAAAACTAACTTTTTAAGTAATTAATAAATGTGAGATGACATAAAAGTACATGTATGTTTAATTTATATAAGTTATATGTATAAACATTTTGTCAAAAAAAAATGTATTAACATTTTTTCACCTAAAAAAATGTATAAACATTTCTAACTAATATGTTTATGTATTTTTCTTCTTGAAAATTATAAATATGGAATCTGAACTTCATTGAGATATTTTTACTAACTAATATATTCATTGCATGTTTTATTTTTTACTTTTGAAAATTTTGTATGTTTTATTTAATATGGTCAGTATGCGAAAGAAAAAAAATTGCTAAATATATGACATGAATTTAACAGGAACCGTTTCAAACATAAAATCAATAAAAAAGAGCAATGTGTGCAGCAGTTACTATCCCTAAAAGAATAATAAGTGGGTGGTTAATTTTTTAAAGTGGCCAGTTTTTTTGTTTATAAAAAATAAAAAAATAATGTTAAAAGGTTAAAAACGGAAGAAAATATAAAAAGCTACCCGCTATAAGCTTAAAAGCTATTTGAAATAACTTTTCACAAAAAGCTACAAGCTCATGAGAAAAGCTTGTTACCAAATACGTCACGTTTTCATCTAACGAGCTTATAAGCTAATCCAATAAGCTATAACCTAGCTTGTTTGTGTTACCAAACACAGGCCAAGTATATTCTTGTTTAAAAATTAATGCAATGTATTATTGAAGGATTGCGCGTACATTTGGTTGTTTAATTACACGAGAGAGGGCTGAAGTCTGCTTTTGAAAAAATTTCGCCAAAAATAAAAACTTTTTGCTTTCATTGAGAGTTGAACTCAAGACCTCCCGCTTACTAAACGGGTGCTCTAACCAACTGAGCTATGAAAGCTTGTTTCTAGCATCGTGGTATTTTACATTGTAATTCGTCAGTACTACTTACCTGCAAAATAGACAAACAAATATGGGTCAAATCTTGTATTAACTCGTTAAATGATGTTGCATTAGTATGGTTTTATCTGTTTTAGGTTTTCTTAAACGTAATTGGACAATGGGGAAATTAGAAATCATTTGGTTTTATTCAACACTAAGGGATGCCTCTATAGTTGATGTATAATCCAAGAGTTCCAGGAATCGAATTCAGATTCTCTTGAATAATTCGTCATGTGATGAATTCATTAACCATTTGAACCAAATAGATTGTTATATTTACTTATGATTAATATGTAACATATACAACGTGTGTATGCTGTAAAAATGTTATAACATTGTACAATCCTTCTAATTGGGAAAAAAAATGCCGTAAAATGGGACTGAAAGAGAATGTAGAAGATAGGTTGCTTATGGCACACAAGAATTCTGCAAGGTGCACTTATAAGGTAGGTTGCTCGACCGAAAAAGAATAAGGTAGGTTGCTTATGGCACGCAGATTTTGCATGACATAAGTACATTCCTTCCAAAGTTTCACTGCTTGCTTGACGACTATTCCAAAATAAACTTGCTACAGATGACATTGATCAAGAGCGGAGTACTTAATCAAAACATGACTCATTTTGTTGGTGGTTGCAGCACAGGAATCCGCGACTCATTTTTTCTTTGAGTGTCCGGTGTTTACTACTGTATGTACGCAATGTGCAGTTTTGGTGTTAACTCCGTCGTACATGACGATGAGGCTGAACACATTGATCAATATGTGAGATTAATTGGTGGATGTAGAGTTGTTGAACATAGTGTGGTGTGGTGTGGTTCGCTTGTATTTGAGGCGAGAAATGGAAGGGCATTCAGTGACAATGAAGTGAGGCTGAAAAATTTAGTGGAACAAGCAAAAACTTATCATGGAATTGGTTGAAAACTAAAGCTAGCACAGTCTCGACTATACTATTTCTCAATGGTGTCTGTACCCGCATGAATGGCTACGACTGATTTAAAAAACTTTGAAACAATATTTCTGATACTGTTGCATCATTCTGGTAAGTTCTAAATGAGGAGTAGCAGAGGATTGAGCGTTGTTCATATGTTGTGTTGGCTATGTTGGGTGAATGGAGTTATGCAGTATATATGTTACGTTGAAGGTTGGTGCATATCCCTCTTCTATTGTTCACGTTTATGAACATGCTGATTAATTAATTTTGGCAATATGTATTGAAGTGTCAAGGCTAGTTGATAAGCGACTAAAGGAGTTTATGTAACTTATATGCATTGGCAGCAAGCTATTTCATCATTTTTGGTGTGAGTTGTGCTTATGCTTTGACCATCTGGAGGGAGCAAAATTGGACCTGCATAATTTTGCAGGTTGTAAGGTGATTTTTTTTGAAGGGAGGCCATGCTTATTACTTGGAAGATTGGTTTATTTTGCTTTTGTTGGATATGAATGTGACCTGTGACTGTGAGTGTTTTTGCTTTACGGTATGCTTAACTTTGTTGTTAGCTCCTGACTATACAGCTATATTCTTGTAGTTAAATACAAGTTCATTTTACCTTTGCAACACAAATAAACAATATTTGGAACAGTAAAAAAATAGCAGTTTGAGTTGGAAAAAAAGTAGTAGCAATTAGGAAGGCCGTTAGGTTCTTCAAAAATAACTTTATTTACTTTGTTTATTTTATTTAATAAGTTGACTTACTTGATGCAAATAACTGATGATGAGAATGTTACCCAATCATCCGCATTTATAAATTCTATCACCAAACAAAAACCTCCATTTTTATTATGATTTTTTTTTTATGCAAACAAAATTCTAATCCCCCCTAAATGCAATTGCTTGAGGGGGAAAAGAGATAAAAATGATAGGAAAAAACACATGAAAAGGACTTCACCACCAAGTTCCACAGGCAAAGAATGGTAAGTACAGGTTCATAACTGCCGTCTTTACATTTTTTGGATTTATGTATAATTTCTACTGTACCACACCAACCTATAAAGCTCTTTTTCTTCTAACACATCTACTCCGCGGTACCTCCTCCATGGCGAAACAAAAAAATATTTCAAGAGAATTTATATTGCCTCGTCAGCCACTGTTGCCAAGCCATGTGCAGTGGCTACTACTCCAAAACTCCATGGTCTTCTCTAAGACAGTCTTCTGTACTATGTCTGAGCAGGCAAGAGACGGTGTGTGAATGGAAAGGTCATACCAATGAGAGATGACCAATATTATAAAGAATAGGATATGGAATATCACCACGGGTCACAAAATAATTTCCTTAATGATTAAGAGAACCAACATAACAAAGCACATGATAAGAAGCACTGACGCACACATTACCATCCCTCCCTTTTTCTGAGTTCTCTCTGCCTGCATGTCCCATAAGCAAAATAATTACCATAGAGCAAAAGAGATAAAGAGAATGTTATAGAGGGGGCAAGAGGGAATCTAGAAACTAAATCTAAACAAAATAGTAGAAAATGAAGAGAAAAAGGACCTTCTGCAATTGTTTAAGGCCATCCTCAACTGTGGTTGCCACATTCTGAATGTTGTAGTCTATTCTATCAACAATGGTTCCCTGTATATAGAGGATGTCAATTTTCATAAGGGTGTGGAATTAAGAAAGTTGTTATCTCCTCACAAAAGGAGAGGATTTGCTGACCTGGTCTATGACTAGTACCGATAAATCCTTCATAATCTGAGCAAGCTCGTTAACAGATTCAACAACCTGTATAAGCAAACAATAAAAACTTTGTGAATCTATTGAGAAGACAACAAAGTTAAATGTGTCATTAATGACAGTGCATATGCAACTTTTGCTTACCTGTTGGATCTCTTTTTCTCTTTCAACTGTGAAAGCTTCACTTTTTTTTAGCTTGGCCATCTGATGCTCGTTAAATATCTAGATATGAATGATTTGGTAGTATCAGTGATCAATAGTAACATACTTAATATAATCAACTACGTCCAGTACATGGAATGATCATATTGCTATTAGATTTGTCAATTAATGCTCCAAACTTCCGGTGAATAAGTAGGTAATAAACGGGATAAGGATATAAAAATATTAGCCCACCACCCCCTTCTCAAGAAACACAAAGGTAAACAAAAGAAAAACTGACAAGCAATTAGAAATACCATATTGTCCAAGTCATCATCTTCATATTTAGATTTACTTCCATTCATGTTGATCTCTAGGTCAACTCCATCGTGACCCTGCATCATCATAAAATGAAAATCCATATATTTAGTGGTATGTAACACGAGTATTGAGATAGTCTCCCGACAAGAGACAGAGAGCAAGGGAATAAGAAAGGTAAGCAGTACAATTTCCTTCAGTATTATTCCTTCAAAGCAAAATACCAAGTATACTTCACCACTTGTTCACTATTAGCTGATGAAAGGGAAAACCAAGACTCGAGATCTCTTTCCCATACCAGGAAAAAAAAGCGACAAGTCATGAGAGAAGCAGCTTTCTACAGTACTCTAAACTAGAATTGAGGGTAAATTAAATTTGATGAGCAAAAGTGAAGCAAATTGATTTGAAAACAGATAAATTTTTTATTTATTTAATTATTTGTTATAAATAAACTGTGCCAGTAAACCCCTAAAAAGATTGCAATTTTATTTTCTTTATTAATCAATGAAAAATAGTGGAACACAAAAAAGATTTTCCCTCACCTCTTTTTGCTGTCTGAGGCGCTTCAAATAAGTTGATTGTTTCTTGCGAAGCTCTACAGAGAGGCTCTGAAGGTCAGTAGCAAGAGAACGCTGCATACAGTCCAAACAGAATAAGAAAATGCTCAACAAGCTACAACTAATACCATTATAGATTCTTCCAACAACATGTGGGTGCAGAAATCAAGGTATTTTGGAGAATATTTCAAAATCCATCAATTAAAATGAGTCGAAAAAGGAAGATAGATATCGTAATTGTAAGTGAGAACTTAAAACCATTTTTGTTTTGACATAGATTGTTCAAATATAAAGCAATCAACAAATGATCATGAGTAGTGATCATATATGCTTGCCCCAACCATGCAACTCAATGCAAGAGATTTGAAATAATTTAACAAAGCACAAAATTAATGGTTGACTTGAATAGAAGTAGGCAAATAATAAGTCACAGAAACTAGGACAGAGGTAGAGACTGAAGAGAACATGGAGTGGGAGAGCAACTCAGCAAATAGTTATATGTTCCTTTTCCTAATCCTCTCCTTGCGAAGATCACTTTATAAGATCTTTGAGTTCTAAAATGCAACACACTTTAAGGCCAGAATAATATCAACTAAATTTGGTATAGTTTACTGAGCAGCACTAAAAATAGGATACACTACATTTGTTTCTGCAGATGTGTGTTTTATATGCGGAATCCCTCGGAAAAAATATTTGGTGTTATTAGAGAATGAGTTCGTCCTTCCACTTTTGAGAAGTTTCTTCATGTTATCATCAAAGGACGGTACAGACAAGGAAGCCAAAATTTTGTAACATGATTATTTAACTGAAGCAAAATGTACGCATCTTTAAGGATGTTTGCATACCCTTGGATATGTTTTGAGATGGAATTGTCTCTAAGGCTTCGCCCTGCACATCCTTAAGGGAATCTATAAACCCATTTGCCAAGGATTTAAGGTCTGCTCATACCTCATAGGCTCACACTTATTTAAATGGAGAATCCACGTTTCTTTTTTTTAGTGTTTATGGATCTTTTTCCTTTTATATTTTCTTATTTGGAGTTCATCTACCGACCTCCCCCACTCATTATAATTTCTCTCTTTTCTCTCATAAATACTATCTACAAAATAGAAATGATATACCATACCAGTGATACCATGGTAGAGTCACTTGTTTAGTTTGTGATGAGCCCTCAAAGATTTTAACTTGATTAATCATATGCATTCTTCTGAGCCAGAAACTAAAGTACATCTCCATTTATAAGTATTATGTGAAAGTTATGCAGTGATAGCTACCTGAACATTTTTCCTGACATTGGAATCCTCAGAAGGCCCTGCAGAAGCAAGTCTCCGCAGTCTCTTCTCCGATCTCTTTATCAAGTCAGTTACCTCGTGTGTTAGAGACTCAATAGCATGTTGGTCATCCTTACCATCTCCAAACGACGGCATTAAGGCCTTCGCATGAGCCTTGGACAACTCTGCCATTTTTGTGCGAGCACGTTGCACATTTGCTGATATTTCTTCAGATACATCCACCCATGCTGGAGGCAGCCCCACAGTAATTGGATTTAAACCCTTACTGCACCCGCAAAAACAATTAATATCCTACAATTACTAAGTCACATATAACCTGTAACATGCATACATGTGAAAACAAAAGACAAATAATTGAAATGTGCATAACAATTTCATAAACAAGTATCCAAGTTTTGAAGGGAAAAAACCCCTTTCCAAGGCAATTATAATTCCAGAAAAAAAGGAGGAATAAAATAAATTTTTTTTACCAATAAATAATCATTAAGTCCATCTATTACTGGATGATTGTGATTCCACTCTGTTATCAGCATGTACATTTAGTTAGGGTCTGTAACATGTCATTGTTAGTTGGGTCTATAAACGGTAGGTGATCTCTGTAATTCTCTCATTCAATTCATCAGTTGAATCTCCATTCCTTTTGCTTTACTTTTACGGCATCAAATCTCCCTTTTGGGGCACTACTGCACGACTCTGCTTCCAAAATGCCAAGGAACAAATGTGTGGGACTGGACCAGACGGCGCAGCTTCTGAAATAAATTCCACATTTTCAATCGTATTTTCAATCGTGATGGACCCAACACGGATTTCAACTAGTCTTTCATCCTACTGAAAACCTATTATTAATTTTGATCTCGATTGATGAAGAGACCAATGGTTTCGAAGAATAAGCATAATAAGCATAGGTTTCTTGATGACAGCATTCCAATTCTGACCAGTTTGATCCATGCTTCAGTGTGTGGGAACGGTGTAATAACCTTGTCCGTTCTTGGATCTTAAGCTCAGTCACCACTTCAACCACTCAAAGTCTACAGGAAGTGCTGGTGGAGTGTGGAAGAATCTGAAGGAAAGATTTTTCCCGAGGAGATATTGTCAGAATCGCTGAATTAAGTCAATAACTTGATTCTTTTATAAGTTTTATGTTTCAGATGATTATACTAATCTTAGGGGTCCTCTCAGTCTCAGAGGAACTTGAAAACCATAGACCCATAAAGGATTGTTCACGCTCAGTTAAATGCTCTTGCGATGCAATTTGAAACGTATTGATGTATAAGGATCAAGTGAAGGTGCTTAAACTCGCTGAAAACAGTTGCACTCTCTTGCAGTTTCTATTAGTTTGCCTCTCCTGGTCTCTTTCTCTAAAGTTTCTTCTTCTCTGGTTGCATTTAAAGGGCAGCCCAATGCACTAAAGCTCTCACATACACAAGGTTTGGGAAGGGATCCAACCTTCTCCGATTGCATTTGATGTCATATTTTGACAGGAGCTCATGGTGGGCTGGGGGTTGCAGAGCTCTGAGAGAGGATATGGGTTCAATTCAAAGGTACCAGCCAAAAGCTGATAGCAGAAGGTGCAGATTATGCAATGCTGTCAACAATGCAACCCACACCCGTTCCTCATGGATGATTTCACTGCTCTAATCGTATGTCGCCAAAATGCAAATGTTTCGATGCAGAGCGTACACAGTTACACACAATCAACAAAGATGGATCAATCTAATTATTTGGAATGATAGTCTTGTCTTGTGGTATAATCGGCAGATGGAAAGGTTTACAGTTTCTGTGGATAAACTAGAATCACATTCAGCCAGTAATACACATTTTCAATTCAATATAATATGCTTCCCTAATAGTCTAATTAAATTTTCTTCCTTCCACCATGGCTTAATGTTTCAATTCACAAACTTCATAACCAAATGTGATCACTCTTATATACACATAGTTCCTTTTTGTATTAAAAATAAAATAAAGCATGGATCTATATTAAAATGCATGCATTTTAAGAATTTTCAAATTGAGCTACGATAACATCAAAGAAGAAAATAAGATCTGTGAAAGAGTACCTTGAACCACCAGGATCATCGGTACTAAGCGGAGCGTAAGAGCGATTTGGATTAAGAAGCGAGGAGCTGACCAATTCGATTACTGGACCACCGCGGGAGGAGGTTGACGGCGGCGAAGATGACGACGGAGCACGGACACTTTTCAATGCATCTCTGTATTTTCGGAAAATCAAAGTGCGATTCCTTGTCGCCATTCAGATTCCGAGGATCTGAAACTGAAACACGAAGCGAATGGAATAATAATGCTACGTCGTTTTGATTCAGTTTAACTAACCGGAATGAAAGAGAAAGAGGAGGTGATTTTCAGAGAGACAGATCGTAGACTCACGTGATGTATGTTGACGATGAAACAGAAAAGTCACGTGACTTTTGTATAGAAGCATCCACGGTTAGTTTACTTTACTTTTCACCATATGCTTCCGACATACCAATTCAAAACTTTTTTTTTTGGCTTAATTGCACTTTTCCCCCTATTTTTTACTAATTGTGCGATTTTGCACCCCTTCTTTTTTTTTGAGCGATTTTGCACCCCATCGTTTTGTCCCCTTTTTGATTTTGCACCCCATCTTTGTGTTCAATTGCACTTTTGCCCCCTATCTTTTTGCTAGTTGTGC
>Ga0099826_10001407_pt1 | contig 14378 bp, 6 predicted proteins | sample Mtrugardesep15_FD_76830 | JGI IMG/M metagenome (GOLD analysis project Ga0099826, IMG submission 76830) | Root nodule microbial communities of legume samples collected from California, USA - M. trunc garden sep15 | ecosystem: Host-associated > Plants > Roots > Nodule | place: USA: California... | reverse complement strand
GAACTAAATTTGACTTGTGAGTATACGCTTACGCGGAACAAAATTTCAATTTTGCACGTTTTGGTTGAAAAATCAAAATAAATTTAAACGACTTTGAAATGCTATGAAACTTTACAAACCCTTTTTATGTATTTTTATAGATGTCTCTGCAAATAATGAGCTCAAAATTCGATTTATAGGTCGAGATTTCCGTTGTTTTGTTTTTTTAGTTTTTGACACTTTAAAAATTCATAATTAATTTGTCGTTTGTCGAAAATTTATAATTTTTTTTGTGTAAAGCCATATTTTAACGTTCTTAACTCGCCTCTAAGAAATCATGAAAAAAATTCAATCTCTTGGTTGCTTTTTGGACTTCGCATATATTACAGGGTTATAAATAATAAAAATCTCGAATTACATGGTCAAAATACATCTCGATTTATGACTGTTTACATATTATATCACATGTGAATTTGCGAATTTTTTTGTCTGGGCTCCATAAATTTTCTAGCTACGCCACTGTCTATAAGTTGATAAAAGATGACGTTCCCAAGAAATTGAAGACAAGGATTGAAAATATCTCTTGCATTTGACAATCAAAGTATCATCAGTCAACAAAAAAAAAATCTAAGTATCTTTGCCCGGATCCCACCAATGAGTAAACTCAGTGGAACCGACGACTTTTTTTTAAACTTCAAGAAGTGAAATAATTTTACAATGCTTCTCTGTGACGTACATAAATTTGGATATCACAACTAAACCTAAATTCATTGCCCGCGGTCCATGGATACAATAAAATCATCAACTGGACATAAAGGAAAGGCTTATTACCTAGATATAGGGGAGGGGGAAAGGATAGCATAGATTGTATCTGGTTCAAAATTGGTTCAAAATTCATGAGCATAATAAAATGGATGTTTGTGTCATACAGTCTGCTCAAATTCTGGCTGAACACACCCTATGTCTTAGCCCTGAGAATGAAGAGATAAAAGTTAAAACAGCTTTAATATGGGAAATGTTAACTTATGCCTTTAAAACATACAGTATAAGTTAAGAAACTAAGGTTAGAAACATTTTATAGGAAATTGTGTGTTCCATATTTTAGAACTTTGAAATCTTATCTTTTCAAGACAAAATTTATGATTTAATTTCATTTGTAAGTTCTTAACTTGTGCCCACAAGTTAGCAATGACTCTTACTGTTAACATGAAAATACACTAAATCATGTAATATCATATATTTCATAAATTCAACCAATAACAGCATGCCACCAGAGCCTACAGTAATAGAGACCACGGGAGATCAATTCCTTGCCCATCCCCAACATACAGAACCAACATGAGAAAGAACGAGAAAGCATTTTATAGCAGATAATATGATACAGTAGCTAGTATTATTTTTCCGGTAACCTCGCAGATGTTTTTAATTTCCAATAGTTAAATTTTCCATCTGCATGATATGAAAAGCAAATGTACAGTGGTAATCCGGTGAGAGCGAGCTCGTAGGATTTGGTTTATAATGTGGGTGATGACTGATAGGGATGATACTGAACACACCAGAAAACAGATGGGGTTGTAACAGGTTATTCTCAGAACTTTCCACATTACTAAAGAGAAGGACATAGCAAGAGAAACGACTTACACGAGTGCTATAACTAATAATTTGCTTTCAAACTTATGTAAAAATGACAATCATGATTCCATGTCAAATCACAGTTAAAAAAATCTAGCTACCCAAAGAATTTCAAAGTCAATAGGATAGCCTTTGTTTTTTCAAGAGAGAGCCACAAAAGAATGGAATACAAAAGTTGTGGGAAAGAATATCCTCCTTAATAAAGGGGCACAATAATCAATCTCACAAATGCAGGAGTCACTTAATGCTTAATAAAATGGCAAATATCGTAAGTTTTATCATCAAATGCTTTGACTTTTAGTAGACCAACTAACCTTTCAATGTAGCAGTCGTCCTCTGTATTAACAAGAATGGCATCGCCGGCTACGATGTGAGGGGGGACCTGGAAGATGTTGATCATATGGACAAACAAGGCATAAGCACTAGGCCTTACCAACAACAGATATTGAATCGATTTATTTTAAGTCAAGTGAGATACCACCATATTATCTTTTAAAAATCAATTCGCTAGTGTTGATTTTGAGAAACACATGTGACTATTGTAAATATGTGAATAATATCTTGTAAGTAAATCGATTATGATATTGAGTTTCTTATAATTATTTCATTGTGTATATGATAGAGCCTCCTAGTGCTCTATATAGTTCAGAGTTCCAACACTGCGACAAATAGATTTCGTTATGTGTCTCTCATTTTTCTCTTCGCATTACTTGATATCATTCAAAGCCCAAGACGAGCCAAACACGTCGTGTACTTATCAGGTGGACTCACTACCATCTGTAAATGTTTTTTACCGAAAATTATATTTCAACTCCAGGCAGGGAACTTTTCAGCCTTGGGTCAGATGGTTAGATAACTAATGCTGGTCCAATGTTGTTCATTGCATTGTTGAGGGGATAATAATATAGTTATAAATAACTAATGCATATTCTTATTGATTGACACAATTTTAGAATTTTGCCAAAATTATATCATGGATACAATACAGGATATATATTTGAAAGAAAATAGTTATAGACATCTTAACTAATCATATTTCACCTAGATTTAGTTAGGTATCCCCCTAAAATGAGGGTAAAATTTCAGGGATTGGATTTTTATAATTTCGCATATTAAACTCCTCGAATTATATTCATCTCATTTTTAAGAGGACGCCAAACTGATCCCGTGTGTAATAAGTATCATGTAACAAACTGCTACAGTCTCTGACTTTTGATAAGAAAAAAAAAAGTCCCAAATAATCGTAACTTTTGCATGACATAATAATAAGATTTCCATGATTAGTTGCACATCTGAGTAATTTTTTTACCAATTATTTATGCTACTGAATAAACGAAGAAGGAAAAATGAAATAATCATTTGACTTACTTCGATTGTAGGGCCATTGTCCAGTGTTACCTTTTTATTCCTTAAAACAAAAAGGGAGGAAAAAATCAGTACACAATTAAATTGAATGGAAATTATAGAGATACTGTTATACTCCATCTCAGAAATTGACTTCGTCTTTGCTATCATGCTATGTTTAATATTTGTTAGATTCAAACTGATCGTAAGCAAAATTCTGTTGATGCAGAAACATAAAATTAGTCAGACACAAATTAAAAAATAACCAGCATCCTCCCACAAATTGAGAACTACACATGCCAACAAATTCACAAGTGACTTTAAAGTTAAATATATAACTAGGAATATGGGGTAAGAACGCAAACAATTTAAGTACTACTCTCTAATCTAATCATTTGGACAGTATTACTTAGTAGGTCAAATATTAATGACTAGATACAGATCAAAGGTTTTGTGTCTCAGATTTCTCTCTCGCATGACATGTATGTTATGTACAACTCAGTCAAGCTCTACAACAATGGGAAACTTGCTCATGCACCGCAAAGCAGCTACTTTATTATCTTTAAGGACAATTCCTTTCCCTTAAGTTTACTTTAGGATAGGAAAAAGTTCTTAACTTATTATATTCAATCACTTGCTCATGGATGTTTTAACAGAGTTACCATTACCAACAAACAATCAGATCAAAGGGATTGGGAAATTAGACGGCCCTTCTACGTACTAGGTTTTCTTTAATGTTTTAGAGTTTGTCTCAATTGCAAATCTCCAACCAGACTAATGTGGGTAAAAAACTTCCTTCCTCTGTCTGTTCTCTTTTCTTGATTTCAAAATTTTCATCTCCTACACCAAGTAGAGATCTACAGTAATGTTGACAACAAAAGACTCTTCAACTTTCAAGTCTGTTCTCAAAATTGATGAAGACTGCAGCTGCAGTTGACATTGTGAACTATAATATAACATATGATAATGTGAATGACAGCAAGGTATCAATACACATATTACATAACGATGGATGATGTAGGACTGCCACAAGTTTTAGTCAGGATCATGGCTAAAAAACCAAAGGAAAGGAATGTTTCTTGACACAGGACAATGATTTACAAACACAATAATAAATGAAGATCTCGGAATTTACAGAAATTGGCAGAAAATGAGAATAAGAGAGATAAAAGACCATGAATAATATTCTCCTCTGTATATTTGTGTGATACAGTAGAGAAAGCACTAACGTTCTATCGCGAGTTATAATTAAACTAGACTCTTAATCCTAATTGTTTAAGGAAAATGTAACTTTGGAGAAGAGATTATATTGTTTTTTGCTCAAGAGTCATACATTGCTAGAATATAAAGCATAGTTGGTTAAGCAGTGTTAATATTTATGTAAATAATATATTTTGTTTATAGTAATATTAAGTAATTAAGATAGAAACAATATCGTAATTATTATGTAATTAATACTGAGATTGCAGAAACAACCACTCTACTACAATTAGGGAAAAATACAAATGAGGAAATAACATGATTCAGGGCTGAATCAAATGATTTGGATCTTATCCTATTCTCAAATCTATTGGATATTTTGGTTCTTATCCTAAGTAAAACTATCTTTCCTAACTGTCCCAAGTCTTGACAGGATGTGAAATTGAAGAAAACACTCACACGATCATATTATTCCTTGGTCATCAAAATTTGTGGAATAGAAGCTACTGCTACACTGACCTCATTAAGGTGGTGTTTAGTGCTGCAGGGAATCTTTCACTCCTTGGGCATATCTTTATGAGGGGATCCAAATTTTATGATATATTTTGGCTGCCATTCAACTTTTTTGGGAATTTTTTCTTTCTGTTCCTTACAAAGTTTTATCCCAGTGTTTGGTTAAAGTGGTATTGCCAATAATATAATCAACTTCTAATTGTTTTTTTTTATAAAATTGATGAATGTGCTGTTTATAACTTTGGCAGCAACTGTGAGTAAATTCGTAACATTACAGCCTATAATTTTCCATTTCCAATGAAAAGTCCCATCTATGAAGGTGATGATGATACTTTTAACTATCATTCGCAAACTGCATGCTTGGGAATGTCCTATGACTGGGAAACATAGTTGGTCTCCTGTATCAACATAGGAAACTTTTATTCTTGCTCACTCTTCCACGATGTTAAAGACATTTCTAATAATACCATATACCATCTAAGGAGAGGGTACATAAGCCCACAAAAATAGGTGACATTTTTTAACTAATAAGAGAGTGATTTGTAGCTAATAAGACAATTCATTGGCATATTTCATCAAAAAATATTCAAAGGCATTCACAACAAGAGGAAGGAAAAGAAATGCAAAGGTACAAGATCAAGTACTTTTGTCTATATCCAGTAATGGAGAAAAATATGTACCTTGGAGTGGCTGCAATCACCTCCTTGACAGTACATATTACACGTTTTGGAACTGTTGCAGATATAGGTTTGTCATCGTAAAATTGTACCTTAACTTTCATTTCATCTGTCAACCGGGCAACAATATAATGATTAATTAGTAATATTTCTATTACTAATCATATTCATGAAATTAGAGTTTGCTACTTGATGACTATCAGAGGGTAAAATAAAACATGACATTACAGTTTGCTAATCATATTTATGAACATAGGAAAAATCACAGTAAGAAGGTAGGACAAGGTCCTTCAGGGCTAATCATATTCTAACTAACTACTATTAGTGACCCAATAACATGTCCTTCTGTTTTTTGTTTCCCTAGGAAGAATGACTCAACATAAACAAATTAAAGAATCCTGGCCATATTATCAACAACTAAATAAAAAATCTCGACACCGATAAACAAAATATATAATGTTATGCTGCTGATAAATTTGTATATGAATACAGGGACATACTTTCGACACAAAAAAAAGGTTACTACAGAAGAGAACGCAATACTGACTAGAATAAAGCATAAATTGTTACGCGACATCAGTCATGAATGCAGCAGATAAATAAACCCACGGAGGAGATAATTAGACTTGAGCAGCTATGAGAAGGAGATACAACACTGACCACCTAATCAGCTAGAGTAAACTACAAATGAGAAAGGTTAAGTAGAAATTAAAATTCAGGGAAATACTCGGGCACCAGTCATGACATTGATTATGTAGGGAATTCACAGTAACACATAGCAATAACAATATCAGAATTGATGACAAAACTAGAAAATGATTGGTAACGCGCTAGTAGTTTATTGAGACAAGGATGCTGAGTATGACCATTAAGTGCAGTTGAAAATGTCTTAAGTTTCCATGTAATAGCTGATAGGAATCTCTAAAGATTCTTAATTTTAATAGTAAAAGAATAGTGATCAAGGGTAAAATTTAATACACCTTGTATATATAAACAATTCTTGCCAAACAACTCTTTGGAAACTTCAATTTGATCCAACGTATCGGTGCTGAGCAAAAATAAATGGAGAAACCGCGTTAAACAGCTATGCTCCCCAAGAGTTTCTTGTACGCAACAGCATAGAATGACATACCGACGGCAAAACAGGATGAAAGATGTCGTAACTTACTCCATTAATACTACAGTACCATCTTGATCCGTGCACATGTACATGAAATTCTTTTCCTGGATATAGGCCTCTGCAACAATTTGAGAATTGTAAGCACGGAAAAGGATACTGGTCAACTATCAGCAGGTGTGAAATGTCCTAGCATGTCACTAATCAGAAAGAGAGCAAGTTGTCCCAAATCTTATCATTCAAATTAAAAAATGTAATTGTAGAATATGTATAAATGTATAGCCTTCATACAAATTCATTTGGATCCACAGAACGGAGACACACGCTGTTACAAACCCCAAAACAATGTCCAAAATATTTGTTGCAAAAGATTTCATTTGGGCACACAAAATAAAACAGACAGAAAAAACACTTCTGTATTGAATGACTGAATCACAGACAAAGAATAAAGAAGAGAATACTTTCAACTTTCAAGGGTTTCCCACTCAGTAAAAGGCTTTCCCTTTTACAACCAATACCCTACTCTGTTTAACAAACTAACAAATCTACCATCCTTTCTTCCCCCCTCTCCTGTTATTTAATCTAAATTTCTAAACCCAGCAGTCTTAACTGCCCAACCACTTCACTTCATAACTATTCTAACTAACTACTATTAGTGACCCAATAATATGTCCTTCTGTTTTTTGTTTCCCTAGGAAGAATGACTCAACATAAACAAATTGAAGAATCCTGGCCATATTATCAACAACTGAATAAAAAATCTCGACACCGATAAACAAAATATATAATGTTATGCTGCTGATAAATTTGTATATGAATACAGGGACATACTTTCGAACTCGTCATCAGTAGCAATTCTTTGTGATACCTTGGTTCCCTGGATAATGTCAAGAAGTTCCACCTATCATCAGAAACAGCTACAATTGTCAGTTATGCATGGAGTTGAGAGTCCACAAGTTATAAGTTACAATAAACAACTATATCCAATACCAATAGCATAAATATGAATAGGCAGTTGGACAAACCAAGCAAAATGAGATTGTATTTAAACAATGGTCGTTCCACAGTTGGCAAATTAAAATGGATTGACAAATGCCACTGCTCAAATATCACAAAGCCTACTTTTGGATAATACCATGTTAAACGCAAATAAGACTGGTAAGTTAGAATAAAATCTAAATCAACACTCTCTTAAAAAAGTCATTACTTGATCAAATTAAACAATATGATCCTTTGAGATCATGTATCAACATCTATGTTAAAGGTACGAAAAATCACGGATTCATCGGTTATTAGTTGATCCTAATCTTTCAATGAGACAGCTTCATGGAAAACTGGTTTCCTATCAATCATGTGTTACACAAATACATCTCTAACATTTCGCCATTTCGGTCAAGCCAGCAAATCTAGTAATCTACAATGAAAACTTTCCTACCAAAGGGAGAGGTGGATTACAAAATCTAGTATGCTATATTTTGCAACAAGGAGTTGGTTCTATGTGTCAAGTACGCAGTGCCGAAGGCACAGATTTACCGAAAGAGAGAGCAATTACCAAAGATATAAAGTCAAGCACTCAGAGAGCAAATGGCCAAAATACCAAGTCAGTGTCTTGTTACCACACCCATGAATAACCAAATATGTTAATGAAAAAATGAAATAGTTGAAAACATGAGGCCATGCCCCTGCAAGTATTTTACCTGAAATAGAATGCAGGAAATAAGCAAATCCATTTTTCCTTTAAATTATGGCAAAAAGGCCTCTCCATAGGTCAAATAAAAGCCATCATAAATATATAAAATAGTAACAATTCTTTTAAAATATAACTTGCACATTAATATTCAGTATTCACTTGGCCAATTTTGTATTAACGGCAATGTACGTTTACACACACATCACAGCATTACATTTCAAATCCTAATAGTAATAGATGAAAAACCAAGGCCCTATCTGAATAAACGGCTTAATTTGCAACTTAGCGCTTATGATAAGCTATTTTTATAACATAAGATAAAGTAAAGTTAAGTTATTTTCATATAAACTATTTTCATAAGCTATTTTTGTAGAGCTTATGAAAATAAGCTGAAAACAGGTGTTTATGTCAATAGATAACCTCAAATAAAGGCTTTTTTTGGATTAGCTTATCTGAGCTTATTTACTGACATAAGTTTTGTGAGACTGAATGGGAGAACTTAAGAAAACAGCTTATGACAATTTTCAAAAGCTTTTTCAGCTTAGTTTCATAAGTTCTCTAATATAGCTTATAAAAACAACTTATAGCATATACAAAAACAATTGAACTTTATTTTATCATTTGCTATAGAAATAGCATATGTGAGCTTATACGCAAGCACTTATCATGATAAGTCAATCCAAACAGGCAGCAGATAACATATGTGAGCTGATGAATAATGATCGGGAACGTGTAAAATCTTGAATAGAAAGAAAAAAAAAAACCTTGAGTGTGGCTTTTCCTCGTCCTTCATGAGAATGCTCTACTTTAAGAACCTGAACAAGTTCACAATAAAAATAAAATAAAAAAGTCTTTCAATAACAACATTGAATGAATGAATATAAACTGATAACAACTCGATCAAGAAATGAATCATTACCTCGTAAATGCGCCCTGGAATTAAGCCATGAAATTTGTGAGTAAGAAGAAAATAACAATTGATGAAATGAACAATCAGATACTAAATTTCAATTGAATGATAGTAATAGAAAAAGCAAAGTAACCTTGTTTTCCGATCTTTTTTCCGACTCTGATCTGCAGTGAAAAATATGAAAAAGGTATAAGAATCGGTAGAGATTTAAAAACGGTGAAAGATGAAGGTAATGCGATGCGTACATCAGAACCAACGATTTTGTTTCCACGTCGTTGAATGATGGACCATGGAGTGGTGAAGGAGTTGGTGGTGGTGGAAACGGAAGTAGAAGAAGGTGGTAATGAGTTTAGCGGAGAGGAATAAGAATGAAATTTGAATGATGAGAGTGTAAAGAGAGATTTGAAGTTGGAATTGTAGAGGAGTTTCAGTTTGTGCTTCATTGCAGCTTGCATTTTCTCACTCGACCTCGCGCCGGAATAACACAAAAACCCTGGGTGCACGCACGCACTTCTCAACTCTACTTAACGGATTTTGATGGAATATGATATGATATGAATATTATGACGACTTTTGTAATTGACATAAAATAAAGGAAAATGTTAATAGGACAATAAAAATCTAAAAATATAATTAAAAAAAAAACAAGCTTTTAAGATTGAATTTTTAAATTTAGTACACATGTGTTGATGTTAATGTGAGTTTGACTATTTTTTTTAAGGAAACTTGTGTTTAACTTAAAAGTAATTAAAGGGGTTGAATGGTAAGAATTTTCTTGAACATTCGGTTTCTTTGTAATATTATGGTCAAAGAGAGAATGATTTTATTTTTATTTTGAATGTTTATCCTCATTTTTTGTTATTAAAAACAATTTGGTTAATGCGCCTGTAATTGTCGCATCGAATTTGGACATACCATTCGACCTTATGTGTCATGTAAGTTATTATGCGGTTGGAGCAGTTGTAGGCTAATGTAGAAAAGTTTTTCATGTCATTTATTAAACAAGCAATGTTTGAAATGAAAATCAAGTCAATTATCCTATAAATAAAAAGGAATTGCTTTCGAAAATATTTGTCTTGGAACAATTTCAATCTTATCTAATTATTTTCAAGGTTATTATTGTTTTTATGTATCTTGTGACCCTTAGATATTTGTTGACTAAAGGGGATTCAAAACCCTCGCTGTTAAGATGGGTACTCTTATTGCAAGAGTTTGACATAGAAATCCGAGATAAGAAATTAGTATAAAATGTAGTGGCATATCGCCTCTCAAGGTTGGAAAATAAGGAGGCGACCACGGAATAAAAAACTATTGTAGCAGAGTTCCCAGTTGAACAGTTATTCACTGTTTGTGGAAGGTCGTGGTTTGCAGACACGACAAATTTCAAAGCAAGGAACTTGATCTCCGATGATCTGTCACAACAGCAAAAGAAATTCTTCAAGATAAATGTGCGGTTGTGTAATGAAACGAATCAATATGTTGAGAGAATGAAAAACATATTTATAGCAAAAAAAAATACCGTAAACCATACAACATTACCAATAAAGTCAAAAATTGCAGTACAAGATTTTATAAGATGAACTTTCATGTGTGGGAACGCAAGAAGGGACGTGTATCTTAACTCATACAACAACAACCCAATTACAAAAAACACTGTCCAAATTTTTGCTACAAATCCACTAACAAAAATAATCGTCAAAATCATCTAAAAAAACATTCATATAGCACTGTGGTTGAATATTTTCAACCATGCCTTCATCAACTCAAAATCAAAGTACCAATTGCACGAATTTAATTGAAACTCTCTGTGTGTCATTCGCATCCATCTTGTTCTCCATTTTTAGTTTCAATTTTCATTTTTTTCTCAACATGAGGCAAGAAGAAGCAAACATTTTGTTTGAATAACATAAAATTGAAATAAGCGAGGAAAATGATGGGGTAAGTTCTTCGTTGAGAGGATATCGAAACTTAGTCTTTGACACAGTGGTGTTAAGCTACAACGAGGTTGAGATCCGATGGTGGGCCCAGGTTCCACAAGCTTATCCTTGATCGAGTTCCGAGGACAGTTCTATTTGAGGCGCCATAACTGGTGGTGGAAGGGGGTGGCGGCGACCCTTTGGTGGTACAATGTTGGAGGTGCTAAAATTGATGGTGGAAGGTGAAAGGAACAATGAAGCTTTGAAAAAAAGATTTGAAGGGGGAAGAAAGAATAATCATTAACTTTATATATGTGTTTGTGGGTTTGAAAAGAGGAGTAGAGATATGAGTTTGTTTTAAACAGTGATGGATGACGAGGGAATAAGGAGGAGAAGAGGAAGGTGAAATATTCAAAGGGTATTTTGGTCTGTTCACACTGTCTTTTGCTGAGTCAATGAGCCACTTAACCAATCAATAACGCCACATCACCTAATTAGGGTCATGTCAATCATTAAACGGTACGAGGGACCAAATGTCAAGTGATTAGTATTTGTAGGACAAAATTGAAAGGATTAGGAAATTTAGGGACCAAAACTCGAGTGATTCCTATTTGCATAACTAAATGTATGAATAAGCCTAAAATTTATGTTCAAGAAAACTATCAATCATCTTTCCAGAAAATTATTAAACATGTATTTTTTTCTTTGTTTGAATATCCATGACATACGACTTTTTTACCATTAGTCGTCGTTGTTAATTTTTTATTGACACACATTTAGATTGTGGTTATATCTTTTACATTAAGTCTCAATGACTTCTTCCTTCTATATAGTTATTTATTAATTTATTATCTAACCAATCGTTGTAATCATAATAAAAAAAACTAAATTGTTGTAACAAATCACTCTTTATAAAAAAAAAACACTCTACATCAATTTCCTTTTTTTATTTGGAAGCAACACAAATCATCACTTGGACTTTAAAGATCTCGACCCAACAATCAACTGTTGAGCCATTATAATTAGTCGATCTTTGTTTTATTTTTGAAAATAAAAATAAAAATTAAAAGATTATGCGCACCAATTAAACAAAAGTTCGTTGTCTTATTTTACGTTTTAACAACATTAATCTGGTTTGAGCTAAAAGATTAAACAAGTCAATGAGTTAAAGGTTCAAATTTTAACATGAAAAAATACTAACACAACAATTAACATATTATCACACAGTTGTACCAAAAATATATATATTATCACACAGTTAAAAATAATACATTAAATTGTCACAGCTAAATGTATGATCATCATGCTATTCACGCAACGCTTCTTCCATCATTTGTGATACTTCGTAAATAATTAGTTCTTCTAAAAGTCTTAATCATTTTTCAAAATTTATTAGAAAACATATCATTTTCTTCTCATCTCTACGATGTCATATCAACCCAGACGATAACACATTATAAGTTGTTCAAGCATATTTTCCTGATTTATCTTGTAACTTAACACACATCTTTATCGTATATCTTATTACTTCATTGAAATCAACTAATAACTCAATCATATGATGATTTTATTCAAAGGCAAAATTCAAAATTCAAAATTCATTAACCCTGTGGTTATTTTCTTAACTTTCAATTTAACTATTAATTTTTATTTATTTTTGACTAGCGATAAAAAGTAACATTGTCCAAAAAATACCTCGAGTGTAATTCAATGCTATATATACACACCAACAACTCTTAACTCTTGTCATGAATACTGGAATGGAACTAAGTTAAGCGGTCACAAATTTCAACTCTATCGAGAAAACAAAAAAAACCCTACTCGAGTGATCTTTGCGGGAATGCTGAACGAAACGATTTTCATAATCGCTTTTTAGCATAAGCGGTAAGCGAAGTAAGGATCAAATCAAACTTAGTGTTACATTTTCTAAATCAGATTCCGAATTCGCATTTTCCGTTTCGCTTTTCTTGAGCAGAAGCACGTCTACGCTTCATAAGTCTCATCCAACCCTAACGCAGATCCAAAACCCCATTCAATTCACCGGAACCGTTCATCAGCTATGTGGACCAACGTTTTCAAAATCGTACGTTTTTTCTTCTTAATTTCAATACTCTTCTTTACTAATTCTCATTATTTTGCGTGTTTAGCTGGAATATTATAGTTTAGGGTTCAATTTCGTTTTAGCCTAGTTAGTATATCACAAAACATGCTTTCATTTTTTCAGCTGTAGTTAATTTCATGATGATTAAGTCGGTTAATTTGTTTATGAACTGAAAACTTTGTAAATTATCTCATGTTTATTTAACACAAGGTGTTTGTGTTGTTTTAGTTAGATTTGGTTTGTGAATGTTTAAATTTTTCTTGTAGATATATGTTTTTTACAAATGAAAAACTTATTTGATTATGTTACTTGCTTTTTTCTTTCTATTTCATCATATACTGGAATTGTGATTTTTTTTTTCCGTTCAAGAGTTGCCAGGGTTTACTGGAGATTACGTATTCGTTAAGTAACTATGTCATTCGATATTTGGTTGCCGTGGGCTGGAACACCGTTGATTGTGACTTTCTGTCGCCTTCATAATTATGTTTGGCATTGGTCCTATTGTATTATTATGTTAATGAAACTGCGAGCTAGCTATATCACCCTAGTTGGTATGTGAATCGTCTGATCAAGAACTCGGCTTATGTATAAGATGTTTCCTTTTCTTTTTGATCGGTATCAGTGGCAATGAAAAGCCGTGTGTAATAAATAACACAGATATGAAAAGAAACTAAGAAAGGTGTTCGGCAGGTGACCAAATTACTAGGAGGCGGCACATGTCATCTCCGACTGTTCTTTTTATTTATTATTAAAAGTAAATAGTAAACACAATAGTTGAACAATAAAATAACAGCTCCTATTAATGCCAGGATGACGACAAAAAAATTGTTTTCCTGCTCGATCATGCAATTAATGGCGTGGATCGATATCAACCTCCGTCTTGGCCCACCTTTTTTCATAAAATGGCGACGCTATGGCGTAGCGTAATTGTAACAAACTACTATTGTTACGCGAATAGCGACGCTATAGGGCAGCGTAATTTTAACAAACCACTGTTGTTACATGATATGCGATTTAGTACAAAGCGTTATCAAATAGTGGCTATAGCATAACAGAGTTTGAACAAACCGCTATTTTCATCGTTCTGCGATTGACAACACTAGGATATATGAAATAGAAGAAGAATTGTCTGTTAGTCTAACGAAAGATCTCAGGGTCAAATCTCCTTCTCCAAGTACAATATCATTATTAGAAATGAGTGCAAAAGGTTAAACCTCAATGCTGCTGTTTAGTTAGCTTTTACCATAAATTAATGTATATTCCATGCTCCTCCATTTTTGTTCAGAATTTATTTGGTTG
>Ga0099826_10001406_pt1 | contig 14379 bp, 13 predicted proteins | sample Mtrugardesep15_FD_76830 | JGI IMG/M metagenome (GOLD analysis project Ga0099826, IMG submission 76830) | Root nodule microbial communities of legume samples collected from California, USA - M. trunc garden sep15 | ecosystem: Host-associated > Plants > Roots > Nodule | place: USA: California... | reverse complement strand
CTAAATAAAATAGAATTTATATAATTTTTTTATTAACGAAATTTTTTTGGTTTAAATTACTTCATGAACATCATAAAAATAGAATTTAGGGTTATAAATGACCTTTGTCATTTATTTACTTAGGGTTAACAATGATCAAAGATATAATCGCAAATTTCAAGTCTTAGGGTTAGAATTGTCAATGTACGAGGAGATAATCGCCAAACCTCAAGTCTTAGGGTTAACAATGTTAAAAGGATATAATTGCCAACTTAAAGGAGATAATCCTTTGTTAGGGTTAAGGTTAACAATGTTCGAAGAGATAATCGCCAATTTCAAGTCTTAGGGTTAGGGTTAACATTGATCAAAGATATAATCGCCAATTTCAAGTCTTAGGGTTAGGATTGTCAATGTTCGAGGAGATAATCGCCAAACCTCAAGTCTTAGGGTTAACAATGTTCAAAGGATATAATCGCCATCTTAAAGGAGATAATCGTTTCTTAGGGTTAGTGTTAACAATGTTCGAAGATATAATCACCAATTTCAAGTCTTAGGGTTATGGTTAACAATGTTCAAAGATATAATCGCCAATTTCAAGTCTTAGGGTTAGGATTGTCAATGTTTGAGGAGATAATCGTCAAACCTCAAGTCTTAGGGTTAACAATGTTCAAAGGATATAATCGCCAACTTAAAGGAGATAATCCTTTCTTAGGGTTAGGGTTAACAATGTTCGAAGAGATAATCACCAATTTCAAGTCTTAGGGTTAGGGTTAACAATGTTCACAGATATAATCGCCAATTTCAAGTCTTAGGGTTAGGGTTAACAATGTTCGAGGAGATAATCGTTTCTTAGGGTTAGGATTAACAATGTTTCGAGGAGATAATTCAAGTAGCGAGAATATTTCTTTAAAATTTTATCATTTAATATACAATTTAATATTATTATTTAGATCGAGATAAATTGCTTAAAATCTTTTTCCTTTAAACAATGTTTTTGCCATAAACAATTGTTCAATTTCCTCAAAAACATAATACATATGCCTTTTTTTTAATTAACAATATGACTGAATGTAATTACATTAGAAAATTAATTAAGGACCACTAAGTAATGATTCTTTCAGAAAAAATAAAAAACAAAAACCACTAAATAATGATGAAACATTAAAAAGTCACATTTTAGATATTTAAAGAGCCTACTTTGAAGCGAGGTCCTCTTGTTTCCCCATGTAGTCATCTGAACCGATTGTAAGTTTCCATCAATGTCTATATATACTCCTTCACATCTTTTCCATTAAAACACAACTATTATATTTTGAGAAAAAAGTATATCAATAGTTCTCTCTCTATCCCTTCCATTAAATATTTTCCATTAAAAGCCAAATTCAAGTCTTCAAATTCCATTTTAGGGTTAACAAAAACTAAAACATGGCGTTTCTACCACCAGAAGTAATGGTTGATATCCTTTTGAAGGTAGAGGCAGAAGATCCTCTACCTTTTAGGACTGTTAGCCAGTTTTGGAAATCCCTCATTGAGGATTCTCATTTCATGGAGACTCACATTAGTAGATCGATCACGGCCATTTTTTATTTACTGAACAATGCTTCTGATCAGTATGCTACTTTCAAAGAGCAATACATTACAAATAACCTTGTTAGGCGTCAAGAAAATGGACTGGATGTTAGAGAGATACGTAGGGTTGTGGATGCATTTGAAGAGGTTCAATGACTTTGGGATGATGTGGAGAAGCTTTGTGATGAAGAAAAGGAAAAGAATGAAACATATTTTCGAATTGGTATATTGAATCATATGTTGGTGCCTGTTATATATATGAAGGACAACTTCAACTTTATGAGAGATATTATGCAAAATGTTGTGGATAGAATGAGATGTCTAATAAAGTGTTTGGAAATTTATCTCAATGCGTAGACATCTTCATCTTCATCCTCTTAGTTGTATGATTATCTTTTTTTTTTTGAATGAATATGATTATCTTTCTTATGAATGTTTTTTGATTTAAAATGTATTATCTTAATGTGCTCAGTTCATCTTGATTTAAAATTTATTTGTTCATCATCTTAATTCATTTTTTGACTTATTGTTTTTTTTTTACTTAAAGAATTCGTATAGTTAGATTTAACAAGTAAAAAGTTAGATAATACTTTTATTGTCTTTAAGAATTTGTAAAGTTATAAATAACAAAGAAAAAGTTAAATAATACTTTTATTGTCTTAAAGAATTTGTAAAGTTATAAATAACAAATAAAAAGTTAAATAAATTTTTAATTGACTTAAAGAATTCGTAAAGTTTTAAATAACAAAGAAAAAAGTTAAATAATACTTTTATTGTCTTAAAGTAAAATTATAAATGACAAATAAAAAGTTAAATAAATTTTTAATTGACTTCAAGAATTCGTAAAGTTTTAAATAATAAAGAAAAAGTTAAATAATACTTTTATCGTCTTCAAGAATTTGTAAAGTTATAAATAACAAATAAAAAGGTAAATAACTTTTAATTGACAATTTAGAAGAAACTCGTAATGTTATAAATAACTAAGAAAAAGTTAAATAATTTTTAATTGACTTAAAGAATTCGTAAAGTTACATAAGTTGTCTATTTATTATTCTTTTTCTGAAAAATTATTTTTTCTCTCTCTTATTAACTGCATAATAAGCTAGTTTTTTTTGTTACATTTACATAATTTTCTTTGAATAATAATACACATGCGTTTTTTTATTATATATTAAGTAACTATATGACTGAACGTAATTCAAAAAACAAACTTAAGTAACAAGCACCAACTAATGATGACACATTGAAAAAGTCACATTTTAAACTTTCAATGTGGTTTCAGAGCAGTCAAATCGCCTCCCACAACACTCAATTCATTTCATCTAACTCTGTCTATTCCATCCCTCAGTCAGACCAAACACCACTAATATTCTGACCAGTTTACACCTTTTCATTAATGTTTATATAAACCACATCATATATTCAATTACATCTTTTCCCTTCACCTTCTTTGATAAGTTTCAAAAAAGTTTATGAAAGTTTCATCTGAAGATGACTTTGAAATAAGACTTTGCATATTAAGAATATTTAGGATAAATGAGAATGTTTTTGATGGAATCTGGTTTTAATAATAAACTAAGAATAGATTAAGACTATGTTTCTATATAGTGTAAGACACTGTTTGCAGTACCAAAATTCCAACACAATGTAGTTTCATTAAATTTTAATGCAAGTAACTTACAATAATTGGCACAAAACACAGTTACAACCAAATTCAAACACACTACTTAAATCCTAGAAACCTTCATTACATTTGATGTAGTTATGTCCACAAACTTAAACTTAAGCTTATCCCCACCATGGAATCCATTGTCTTTACAAAATTTGTTCCACCCACTACCAATCTTTGTTGCCTTCTTTTTTCCATCCCTTATCAGTACATCACATTTGTACTCAGTGTCTGTAGGTTCATACATATTAATAGTAGATTAGCCTGAGCTTCTAATGTGAGCACCAAAGTCAATGTTCAGTGTCTGAAAAAAAAATTGACTATTTGAATAAGTTTCAAGTATATAGACATGTATCATTTGATAAGGAGAAGTGGCCACTTACCAATTGATAAGCTGCAGCCATATAAGGAGTCAATGTCATTTCATAATGGTTGCGATCCTCAATTCCTTCATAATGGTTGCGATCCTCAATTCCTTGCTTGTAAGTGTGGTATGATGGCAATGAATTAACATTCAAATGTCCACGAAATGCAGTCAAGTGGAAACAATCGTTGCCCAAGAACCTCATAAAAATCATTTTATTTTCATTCCAACCATAAAACTCCCTTAAGTTGATCCATCCCTCAGTTAGAAGTGGATGTTCAATGTTTTGATTGAACTTAACTTTGTGTCTATTGGATTTTGCATCAATCAATATAAATTTTCTTCCAAGTTTGTGGATATATTGCTCAACAAAGGAAGGACTAATCTCTCCATATGGCTGTCAACGAGATAAATAGTTTAGATAATTTACTAAACAATATAAATTGCTCAAACATAAAATAATACGAAGTTCTAACCGCATTCATGATATAAGCAGTGAGTATTTCTCGATTATGACTCTGTTTAGTCTTTGAACTTGATTCACCACCAGACATTGTATTGATTACACCAAATATCCTAGACTAGATCATCACAAAAGTATAACAAGTTAATTTTTATTTTTTTACACAAAGCACAATATGTTAATGTAATCATCACAGAAGCATAACAAGTTAATTTTTATTTTTTAAACACAAAGCACAATAGTTAATGTAACTAGAAAAATATGTATGATAAATGAAACTAATTGTCAAATAGTTTGATGACTAATGCGTTTTATTATTATGTGGGCGCATTTAATAACGATTAATTGGGTTGCAAATAACGATTGACTGGCTCAAGTCATAGGAATTTGCATAAAATGAAACTAAATGGCTGATATTCCACTAATTCTTATTTACTATTATTACTGTGACCTTAGACATACCAACTAATAAACCATTTTTCAACATACTCCCAACTTTTCTTCTCTCTTCTCGTGACCTTAGAACTCTTCACTACAGAAAAAAAAAAATGGCTGGAAAAGGAACTCCAAGAAAACGTAAAACAACACCAGATGGAAATAACAGAAGAAAATCAACAAGAAGAGAGAAAACTACAAATCATAACCAATCAAATCCAGATGTCCAAAAAACAACAGTTCTTATGACAGAGAAGGTAACAGAAACCAAGAGTAGGAGTAAGGAATTCAAATCAGAGATTATTGTGATTTCATCAAGGTACTTATCCACTATGGTTTGTTTATGGCTTTGTTCTTTCTGAGATTCACATGACCTTAGAGTTTTTTGTTTAAAATGATTTCTACTCAATAGTTTCACATGACAATGCTAATGTTTCCTTACAGTTTAATTGAAAAAATCTGACAAATATATGTGTTTACATGTCATTCAAATGTTTCTTAAACATGATTGATTAAAAAATCTATGTGCCCACATGTCAGTGGAGGCTGATGGAATAAATCCTTGTATGTGCTTAATTTTTTCTTAGAGTTTAATTGAATAAATCTGAAAATTATTTGTTTACATGCCATTCAAGTTTTCTGGAACATATGTGCTTAAATGGTAAGGCTAGAAAGATCCTTGTAAGGCTAGGAAAATATACATATCCTAAAATGTATGTGCTCACATGTCAGTAGAGTTGGATGGAATATGTGTTTACATGTCCTTTGAGTTTTTCTGGATATGCTACTAATAGTGTTCTACATTTGTTTTGGTAATTGATTGATTAGTCGCCAAAGTACCCCTAACGACAGTGGTAAAGATGAGGCATACAATTACGACTCAACGACATCGACACTAATTGCTGACCGTGGAAATTTCATCAAATAGCTTGCTCAAACAGAGAAAAAAGCCTCAAAGTCCAAGACTAAGCTTACTTTGGACACTCAAACAAATTTAGCTCCTCCGGTTCTCAATCAAAGTAAAGGAAAAGGGTTACTTGATGACTTACAATACAACAAAATTAAGAAGAATTTGTTCTGCTAACCAGAAGAAGATGACGATCGCGACTTTTACTTGAACTACCAACCTTGGACTCTTATCGGATACGATGACATGTTTGGTGATTTCGAAATTCTTGAAGTAAGTTATATTATATGTAAGCTATAAACATCTAAATGATTTCATACTCCCTAATTGAGTTTAATGAATGTTTCAAAACGGTTTAATTATGTAGTGGATGCCAATTTCTTTCAGACCACCATCAAGTATGGAAATTAATGATATATGTGCTTACACAGCTGCATACATTTTCAAGTTGGACGAGGATGATTCAACTAAGTTAGTAATTCATATATATTAATTTTAATATAATATCTAAAGTTTCATGTAGTATAATGTGGCTGATCATATGTGGTTGCATTTCATTATGTTTTGTAGTGACGAGGTTTTGATTAGATCAACAAGTGGCGTATATGGGGATAGAAAGGCTCTAAAAACACTGATGCCTAGATGTTCTGTTGACTAGGAGGTGATTTTTGTTTAACATCTACAAATGAAAGATGAACTATCTCAGCTGAAATGTGATTGTTATCATTTGCAGGTTATAAATCTGGTTGTGGCAAGACAAAATTGGTTGTGGCCTTCATTTGACAGGGAGAACAGAGTGTGGTATCTACCTACGTCGTTTTCGGTAATAGCTTATGATTATCATGAGATATAATACCTCAAAGCTTTTGATTATTTGAAATACTAAAGACAATTAACAAATTATATGCAATACAACAATGTGCTTTGGACTGACATCATAACCCCGACAAAATGAGGAGAAAATATCAAAAAAGCTTCATGTCTCCCACAACTTTTGTAACCAAGGTAATTTATGGGTAGTTTTGCATTAAAATTGATTCACTCCATCATAGCGACAACTTATTTACTACTTGTTTTTCAATTTTTTCAGATTTGTATTCCTATTAATGATAGGGGGATTCATTGGTATCTAATGGTTGTTGATTTCTTGGAGAACAAACTATTTTTGTTGGACTCTTTACCTTGTGAAGAAAGACAAAGTCTTAGACGCCTTGAAGTGTTGAAGCTTGTATGTGATTTGCTATTGATTACTTATTATATTTTTTTTTCTGGTTTAGTTCATAAATATTATAATATATTGCAGGGATTATTTCTTGAGGAAATGTTTAGTCACAAATCTTTCAAAGGAATTGTCACACTCTGTTCAACAACACCAATTTCAAGCTTTTGTCTGATTGAACCAAGATGTCTTCCACATCAACGAAGTGGATCGTAATTATCTAACTTCTAACTAGTTATATTTGATATGTAATAACTATTTTGATTGTGTTCTGATGATAATATCTTGTTATAGAAATGATTGTGGAGTGTTTGTGGCTAAGTGGAAGGGAAATGTTTAAATTAAAATTTTGATTTTAATTACTGAAAATATTAAATTTAATAACTTTTATAAATTACAAAGGTAAAATATATGTAGGGACTAGATGGCAATATTTAAAAGTTGGAGTACATCTTAACTATTGTAGACTGCGCTGCACTATAACATGATTAGGGTTTTTGACGTGGCATCACTTAAACTCTGATTGGCTGAATTCAACGACTTCACCGAAGAAGTCATTTAGGCAACTTCTTCATAGAAGCTCACTAATATAAATTAATATTAAACATAACAATATCAACATATTATAAAACAATATCAATCGTTTAACTCTATGATTGTGCTTATCACAATTAATTTTTCATATCTACAAATATTTCAAGTACGTATTCTAATCAAACTCGTGCAGCACACGGGTTATATACCTAGTCATGTATTATTTTGCATTCCTAGTTGATTATTTCCTATTTCTTTGCAGCAAGTTCATTTGCTTCAATACGACCCCTAGGATGGAAAACCTTTTTGGCCACAAAGGTTTGAACGTGAAATTTTGGTCTTCAGATTTATTTCTTTACATTGATTAATTTTATTTAGACATTTAGAATTCCTTTTGTTGTTACTAACTGCAAGTGAAGAACAAGGGTTCGAAAATGAAAGTTAAACTCAAAATGTGGGGAGAAGTTTGATGGTGGTTCAAAGTATGTTGATGATGAGTAGTGAAGAGGTAAGTTCTAAATACATAAATAAATAGATCCCTTTTTTAAGTTTTGTGTTGATTAGATTGGACTTCGGTTTTCTTCGTGTCTCTAATTTCACTAATCATTTCATTTTTGGGTTTCAGGTCTAACTATTCACGTGTGTACAAATAGCTTGATGACATGCATTTTAGATAGTTAAGCATTAACTTTAATTTATTAATAAACCAAGCCATGACTACTTATGGTTGTTGGATTTGGAATGTGATTTTGCCATTTGTAATTTGATAGCTTGGGAAATATTTTACAATAATGCTATTTATCTCAAATCTTAATTTCACGACATATAACGACATGTGTTTTCCACCAAGATGTTTTTGTTGACTTTTATATTTGCATAATAATTCCCCCATGATTTCTGCTAGTCCTGCTTTTTCATTGTTTTGCGGTGCATTTGGTAAAACTGTCTTTGCTGTATACAACATTATTGAATATTTTACGGTTAATTTCAAACATTTGATAGTATATGCAAGAGCAGAATGGTTGATTTCAAACATTTTTATTGTTGACAAAGAGAGTTTATTATATGCATGTGGCGGGGAGATCAATATTATGAGCAGAATGTAGAAAACATGTAAGTAAGTTTGGCCTCTAACTTGGTTCCTTTTTTAAGTTGATTCAAGTTGTGTTATGTTGAAGGATCGGGGGAGAACGTCATTATTTAAGTTAGATTTTTTTTGAAGGAAAACATGCTTATAACATTTCATTGATAATTAAAGATTCAATACAATCGAGTATATCAGAATAAATAGCGGGACTAGCTAAGAACATGGCTTCTCTTGCAAGAGCATGAGCAACCGCATTGGCTTGTCGCCTAACAAACTCCACCCTAGAGTTAGAAAAGAAAGAGCTAAAAAGTAAACGACAAGATGAAATAATAGAGCCAAATTCGGATGTCGTTCCTAGTAGACAGAAAAGCGTCTGATGTCAGCTTCGAATCTGTTTCAAAATCCACGCCATCCATCTGCATATCACTTAGCCATTGTAAAGCCGAGTGCAAACCTAAAGCTTCACCCACATCAACCGAAATCATACAAGGATATGTGACTGTCTTGGCCAAAACAAAAGTACCTTCTGAGTCACGAACACAAATGCCAATACCTGTGCGATTGAATTGAGAGGAAAAAGCCGCGTCAATGTTGCATTTGTATCTCCCCGGAGTAGGGTGCTGCCACGTATGAGTAGGTTGTGCAGAAGTGGAGCCCCCAACGCAAGGGTCAATGAAGGCTGATGATGCTCTGTTGATGCAAGAATTGTAGGAGTATTAGCCAGTCGCCAATCGACGACCATATTTCTAGCACGTTCCACTACCGTTGCACTGGTTTCTGTGACATTATCCCAAACTCTGAGGTTTCAGTGTTTCCAAATACTCCAAAACACTGTTGCCATACGTTGAGCTAATTCCACAGACAGTTGCTCTAGTAGTGAGAAAATAGCATTCGTAACCGAAACAATAGAAGAAAGAGCATGTTGTACAAAGCCCCACAAGCCGGTAATGTTCCACCCTTGTACAACAAAAGGACAATAAAAAAACACATGCTTAAGATCCTCATGATTTGAATCACAACTAGCACAATCGGTCGAGCAAACAACTCCTTTATCTAACAAACGGACTCGTGTTTGGAGGCAGCCCCGACACATGCGCCATAGTAAGTTCTTGACTTTTGGCGGGGCCTTTAGTTTCCAAATCCCAGACCAATATCCTGGCTTCTAGTTATACAAGGAGTTGATCAAATCAGTTACACATATTCTGTATGCACTATGCACAGAATACCGACCGTGTCGTTCAGCTTTTCAAATGATTCTATCCTCCGCAACCTGATGTATAAGCAGCGCACGAAGTATTTTATCTGCTATATCCGTAATAAACACTTGTCTAATCACATGTTCATTCCAGCTTTTATCATACAAATTCATCAAGCTATTAATAGTAAAATTTTGAACAAAAGGAACACTTGGAATCTCGCTACTGAAAAATTATTTAAGTTAGATATTTGTTTTAAAAATATTAAATGTATCAAATAATTTAAGATATGATTTATATTCAGGGAATTTTATTTACTTATTAAAAGAAGGCTTATATTTCATATAAAAAAAAAGACTTATATTTAGTGCCAGTAGTAGTAGATCTCAATCATAGAAACCCAATTAGCTGGCACTCCGATTGAGAGTTTTTTCTTTCATTCTTTCCTTGATTTTTTTTCTTTATACAATATTTTTTGGTTCGCATGAGTATAACTCAGTCGACAGAAACACTATCGTATGCAAGAGTCGATGTTTGAATCATATATTTTTTACTTATTCATTTGACGGATATATATATAAGTCACTAAACTATTTAAAAAAAATAAAAAATTTCTTTCTTTGTCTGACTGTAGCTTGTGATAGACATAATTTTTTATTTTAATTTTGAAATGTGTGGTAGACATAAAATTGTGTGAAGATAATATTTGGACGTACATTTTGTTTCGGAAACTTCATCTAAAATCACATTTTTATTCGTTCACAAAAAAATGTGACACTTATAAAACTGTCCATGTTTTGAATGTACATAGTCAATGATAAAGTTTGATTGTCTAATCTTAAGAGGAGGAGTTCAAATTTCCTTTCTAAAATAATTATCAATAGCACTTTAATTTTAATAAAATTTCCTTTTCCTATTTTCTTTTTTAAATATACTTTTTGTATTAATTTACACTGAAGTTGTATCAGAATTTCATATTGCTCAAATATTTATACCATTGAATATGTAGTATAAATGTTTTGTAGACACTTTACTTATGATTCTTAATCGGTGTATGAGAAAATTCGCTAGCATTTTCGTTTTTTGAATTAGCTTTTGAAATGAGATTCAAATCTATTTCACATCCAATGATCTGGGAACTTGCGTATAATGCTTGGACACATTACTGCCAACCCCATTTTACTAGTCAAGCATACCAGAAAGAATATTCAACTCTAGTGACCAATTTGTTAGAGAGCCGTTCACAAGAGGAAAAGTAAACACATTAAAAAGCTATATAAACATCTGTATCCAACACACTATCACAAGCCAAAAAAGATAAATATTAAAGATTGCACATTTTTAATGGCTCAAATTTCCAACAATTCATTGTACAACTTTATTGTAAGAGATGGCAATGGAATCAAAGGCTTAGTAGATTCAGGTTTATTAGAGGTTCCAAAAATGTATATACAACCCATAAATGAAAGAATCAACAAACTAGACACAAAACCATGTGACATGCCACCAATTGATTTATCAAAGCTCAATGGAAAAGAACATGAAAAAGTGGTGAATGAGATTGTTAGAGCAGCTGAAACTCTTGGATTCTTTCAAGTAGTGAATCATTGTGTTCCTTTGGATTTAATGGAATCAGTTAAAGATTCAGCACATGCATTTTTCAATATGCCACCAGAGGAAAAAGTAGTTTACCGACAAAATGTGAGTACAAGTTTAAAGATGAGATATCAGACTAGTTTTGCTCCTGAGATAGAAAATGTGTTGGAATGGAAAGATTATATCAATATGGTATATAGTAGTGACGAAGATGCTCTTCAATATTGGCCTAATGAGTGCAAGTAAGTCCATCTACTTTCTCAATAACACTATCAATTACTTTAGTTAAAATTTTTAGGGTTAAATAAGTTTTTAGTACATGTAAATATATATAGCATAGGAACATTTTTTTTCATATTTTAAACAAGTCTGTAAAAAATCATTCAAAAATTGAAAATTTTGAGCATAATTAAACAAATTTTAATTTAATTGGGATTAAAACCAGATGCTGAAATTTTTTAGAAGACCAATATATGTAATTTTTTTTGTCAGGACTAAAACCGAAATTGATTATATTTATAGAGAACAAAAACTTATTTAACCCAATTTTTTATTTATAATAATAATAACAGGATGTCTAGATCTTGTTAGTTTAAATTAATTATTTCTATATTATCAGGGATGTTGCACTTGAATATTTGAAGTTATCATCCAAGATAGTTAAAGTAATCTTGGAAATACTAACTGTTAAGCTAGGAGTGGAATTAGATGACTCAAAAATTGAGAGTCTAATTGGTCTGAAAATGGTTAACATGAACTACTACCCAGCATGCCCAAATCCAGACCTAACGGTTGGTGTAGGGCGTCACTCAGATGCAGGGACTATCACAGTGCTGCTACAAGATGGAATTGGTGGCTTGTATGTCAAAGCTGAGGATGAGAATGATGTTGGAAAAGTAGAGTGGCTTGAAATTCCACCAATCCCTGGAGCTTTAGTCATCAATGTTGGTGATGCTTTAGAGGTATATCTTGAAATCTAAGATTGTGTTTTGATAAAAAGAACTTCAAGCATTGTAATTTTATATGACCATTCAATTTTTTTTAATACAAATTAGTTTATTTGGATGATGAATTTAGAGAATTTTTAAAATGAAAATATTTTTTGACATAAATTTAAGAAGTTTTAAATGCAATATTCTAGGATTATTCATTTGGAATTCAATCAATCATTAAGAGATGTCTCTATATGTTTGTTTCTATATTTGTACATTAGTCCCCAATTTTGTTTTAAATTTTAAGATTGGTCTCTATTTTTTAATTTTATTTTAATTTTCAATGATCTCTACAATTTTTAGATTTGTCCCCGAACTTTTCAAAATTTTCAAATTTGGCCCTAAGTTTAGAAAATCCTCCTCTCGAACGACTTTTCTATTAATTTGTTTACTTTCACCTTGAAATTTATAAAACTAACTCAACTTTAAATAAACAATTGCTCTATCCAAACAAAAAAACTATAATTAAAAGAAATTCAATTTAAACATTTGAATCGAATATAATTTTAAAATTTCTAACTACTTCATGTGAACTATTTGAGAATTTATATCTTTGGGTCTTATTAACAAACGTCATAACAATACTCTTTAACATTGATAACAACAACTTTTTAACTCTTAAAAAGTTAAATTGAACATTTTGCAATCATTCTCAACATAAAATTTCTATTTTTACTGTACTTAATCAATGTCCTATAAGACACTGTTTTAACATTTTCATTTATTTTTCAGCAAATTTCCTTTCTCTAAACTACAAATGTTACTCCATTTAAACAAACTATAATATTATGACATACTCTCCTGAATAAGCATAATATATCTTTTTTTTTTAATGGGAAAATGTGTGTGTATATATATAAGATAAAAATCAGAAGTCAAGTTCAACCAAGGGCCGAGCATTATATAGATGCCCTGGACCCCAAAGAAAAGAAAAGAGAAGAGAAAGGAAATTGCTTAACATCGTGAGACCATACGTCCCGACCGTCTCACAAAACAATTTCGTTGGCTGTCCACCCTTGTATTCCGCCAAAGTGAATGCTGAAAATTTTATCTTTGATATTTAATAACTAATTAACACATATAATTCGCTGGATTCGTGATTGCTTTCTATCGGGCCATATAGGTACTACTCAAAGAGAAAAGCCCCAAAAAGCATAAATATCATTTTGTTTACATTTAAAAATCATTATATGGGTTGCATTCACATGGCCTTTACTCTCCTTTAATACATAGTTTTTACTTTTGGGTTGTTAACATGTGTTGTTAGGGAACAAGTATATATCTATAAATATATCAATTTGTTCACATATAGAATCATGATTACTAATTTACAATGGTAATTGGTAACAGCTAATGCTAACCCTTTTTCTATTTCTTTATTTTAAGATACTAAGCAATGGAAAATATAAGAGTTCTGAACACCGAGTCATGACAACTTCGAGCCAATCCAGAGTATCAATTCCATTGTTCACTCTACCTATTACAACAGAGAGGATTGGTCCATTACCAGAATTGGTGAAGAAAGATGGATTGGCTGGTTATAGAGTAGTCTTGTGGCAGGATTACATGGACAACTTCTACAGTGTTGCTCATGAAGGAAAGAAGACTCTTGATTTTGCAAAGATCAACTCTAGTTAACAATATAAACTAATACTTTATCTTTCCTTTCTCATTTCGTTTTACAACAATAAAACCTTCATGATTATATAACAGTATATACAAGGCTATTATAACAATCATTGTCGTGTTTCACCGGTCTATATTCGTTTTGAGCAGAGATCTGGTTGTTTATTAAAATTTGTTGTTTCAAAAATAATAAAATAATAATAATTGTCGTGTTTCGCTTCACCTATATTCACAAGGTTATATTTTATCGACGCTATATAAATAAGTTGTTTGGTTTTATTCTAGTAAAATTGAAGGAAAATTTTAGACCGACAAAAATGAAAAGTTGATATATTTATAAGGACTAAAAACATATTTAACTCTTAAAAATAAAACAATTATTTGAGTTTTTTTTTTTTTTGTGATGGTTGAGGTTCGAACCTGAGCTAAGCTCTCGAAGACCGTTTAAGAATATTTTAATACTAGTGTGCAATATTCTACATGAAGCCCCACGTGCATGAAAATTCACATCCACCTCACACATCCCCGTCATTTAATCTAGCTCTTTTCTTGCTCCATAAGTTATGTTTTCCCAATAGTAGATTAGTAGTAGAGTCCCCCTATTTATTTTTGCTTTATGTTTCCTTTCTTATTTCGGTTTACAACAATAAAACCTTCATGATTATATAGTAGTATATACAAGGCTATTATAACAATCATTGTCGTGTTTCACCGATCTATATTCGTTTTTAGCAGAGATCTGG
>Ga0099826_10001405_pt1 | contig 14379 bp, 5 predicted proteins | sample Mtrugardesep15_FD_76830 | JGI IMG/M metagenome (GOLD analysis project Ga0099826, IMG submission 76830) | Root nodule microbial communities of legume samples collected from California, USA - M. trunc garden sep15 | ecosystem: Host-associated > Plants > Roots > Nodule | place: USA: California... | reverse complement strand
TGTTGTTTATCTCCGAATTTTTGATTTTGGACTGATGAGTTTCCTAGTGCTGAGCTTGTGGAGGGGAGTTCTACCTTTGCCGGTGAAGAGACAGTGATTAAAAGTCTTTCTTGTTTTTTTCACTTTCCTCTCAGATTTAAATAAGATCTTGGTCTGTATAGTTTGCACCCATTTATAGGTTTGGTCTCTTCAGGTTTTCTCCATTTTTGGGATATTAGTTCTTTTTTTAACGGCAAATGTTGGTAATGTTAGTCGGTATTCAAACCCATATTGACACCGCCCTATCTCTCTTACCTCTATGTTTGTCCCTCCAAACCACCCTGTCACTCAATTGGAATATATATCTGTTCCTTTTTTCTTCTTCTGATTTTACGGGGCTGACATGCTTGGTGTGGGCTAAGGGAAGGTCAAAACATAGTTTATGATTAGATGTAGAATTAATTAGTAGTCATCAAGTTATGAGCCCTTTGGACGGGGAAAATAAATAGTTCACATATTTTGTATGGTGGATATGTTATGATGAATTGAAAATATGGTGGATATATTATGTTGAATCGAGGATGTCTATAAAATTCAAACATAGATACTGTTGGACATTATGAAATCTGTTTTAGGTGTACCATCTCTTTATGGATGATAAGCACACCTAGAGAGTTGGACAAAACATAATTTTGATGTAAAAGAATAGCCTATGGGCTTGATTGTGTACCTTCCCGTTCAGAATAAATGTTAAAGCCTTGAGGGTAAGATATTATACTTATAATATGCTGTCCGGGACTAGGAGTCACTATAAGTGCATTAGCACTATTTGGAACCAATGCTTTGCCAATTTATTTGTTAGGATTATTTTAATTTTGATATACAAGTTGGTGGATATTATTTACTTGCATAGTAGAACTACTTGTTGTAAGAAATTTCACCTCCAATATAACACTGGTGGCCATCCTTTTGTTGAACTTGATATGGATTTTATTTATTGCAAGTAAAGTCATTATCTGATTGCAGAGTACTTTGTGTGTTATAATTTGTTGGCTGCATTGAAGCATATTGGCAATCATTTTTGTTATTATATTTTCTGTCTGCTTGTTAAATTAGGAACTAATTTTGCATACTCTACATTGTTATGCTGATAGACTGGGATTTTGAAGGTCTTGAATTTGTTATTAATTATGCTGGATCTTTAAGGACCATGTTGTGGTTATTCTTCTACAGATGCTATTCTCTTTATGCTCTTTTAAAGGGAGAAGTGGTGATGTGAAGTCATTTTGTTTGTTTCCTTATTTAATTTCTATTCATGATTTTTTTTTTCACTTGAACTTCCAGGAAAGGCGCAAAGAAAAAAAACATAAAAAAGAGAAAAAGGACAAAGAGAAGAAGGAAAGTAAGGAAAATGGGGAAAAGGAAGGAAGGGATGGAAAGCATAAGGATAAAAAGGACAAAAAAGAAAAAAGCAGAGAAAAAAAGAAAGATAAAGATAAGGACAAGGACAACGGTAAAGATAAAAGTAAAATCAGTGCTGCAGACGGGAGAGGATCTCCAGCACAAGCTCAGGGTCTTAATGCTGGTAACCTACATCAAAAGGAAATCAAACAAAATGATAAGAAGGCTTTCTTGTTTGAAGGTAGACTTACCAAACAGCATGGCAGTAACAATGGAGAGAAGGCCAGAGAGAATAATCATCTGGTTGAGGAGAACAAGGACTCTAAATTCCTCATGGAGTTGGACAGGAGGATTAGGAACAATGATGGAGGAGCTGGGACTCAATTGGTTCAAAAATCTACAACTGCAGACTGTAGAAAGGATGAAGGGACTGTTAGGCTGGTTGCTAAAATTAGTGGCGCCGGCACCTGGTCTGATGGTAAGGAGAAGCTCCAGAATAAGGGTGTTGATGCTAAAAAGATTGATGGGAGAGGAATCCGTGCCGAGGCCCGACCAATTGGAAATGCAACAGTTCAGAATCATGCTGTTGATGGTAAAAAGATTGGCACCTGGCCTAATGGTAAGGAAAAGTTCCAGGATAAGGGCGTTGATGCTAAAAAGATTGATGGGAGAGGAATCTGTACAGAGGCCCAACCAATTGGAAATGCAGCAGTTCAGAATCATGCTGGGAACTGTCCTCCTAGACCTTTGGAGAAGAATTTTGACAAAACTTCGGAAGGAAGAGTTGAAGGAACAGACAGGACTAAGGAAAAAAAAGATGATAAACGACGAGATAAAAGGAAAGATGATAAACGGGGAGATAAAAGGAAAGAAAAAGATAAGGAGAAAAAAGGGCACGGGAAGGACAAAGACAGGGATAAAGAGAAAAAAAAGGAGGAGAAAGCGAAACAGAAAATTGAAAATAGAAATGGAGAGCAGAATAAATTAAAAGACAGCAACAAAGCCGGTCCAGTAGACCCAAATTCTTCTACACAGGTATCCAAGAACAGCCATGAGAATTCTATCATTGGGGAAAATCTCAAGAAACGGAATGAAATTGATTCGAATGGAGTTCTACATGGTGAGTGCCACGTGTAATGAATTGTGTTCTGATTGCTGTTCAATGAATTCCATTAGGTATTTAGGTTGTCGTTGGACACATATTTGACTTTTTTCTTACTGCCGTCAGAGAACTATTTTGTTGACCTAATAGAAAAACTACATTCTATGAGATTTTCTCTGGTTTCTAGTGATGTCGTAACTAATTCTCGATATTTTCATAGTTGAGAATTTTTTGCCAGTATTACAATGTTCATTTTCTTGAGTTTGCATGCTCATTTATTTTGTGGTTCGCCAACAATTTTACAATTCTTTAAATTTTCTTACAGCCCATGAGAATTCTATCACAGGGGGGAATCTCAAGAAACGGAAGGGAATTGATTCTAATGGAGTTCTACATGGTGAGTGCCATGTGTGATGAATCACGTTCTAATTGCTGCTCAATGAATTCCTTAGGTTGTCGTTAGACACTTATTTGACTTTTTTCTTACTGCCGAGAGTACTATTTTGTTGACCTAACAGCGAAATTACATTCAATGAGATTATGTTAGGTTTCTACCTCTAGTGAGTCGCAACTATTTTGATATTTTCATAGTTGGAATTTTTTCCCATATTACAATGTTCATTTTCTTAAGTTTGCATGCTCATTGTTCAGTGGTTAGCCAACAATTTTACAATTCTCTACATTTTCTTACAGCCCATGAGAATTCTATCACTGGGGGAAATCTCAAGAAACGGAAGGAAATTGATTCTAATGGAGTTCTACATGGTGAGTGCCATGTGTGATGACTCACGTTCTAATTACTGCCCAATGAATTCCTTAGGTTGTCGTTAGACACTTAGTTGACTTTTTTCTTACTGTCGAGAGTACTGTGTTGTTGACCTAATAGCAAAATTACATTCAATGAGATTATGTTGGGTTTCTACCTCTAGTGAGTTACAACTATTTTGATATTTTCATAGTTTGAAATTTTTTCATTTATTACAATGTTCATTTTCTTGAGTTTGCATGCTCATTGTTTTGTTGTTAGCTAACAATTTTACAATTCTTTAAATTTTCTTACAGCCCATGAGAATTCTATCATTGGCGACAATCTCAAGAAACAGAAGGAAATTGAATCTAATGGAGTTCTACATGGTGAGTGCCATGTGTGACGAATCATGTTCTAATTGCTGCTCAATGAATTCCATTGGGTTGTCGTTAGACACATATTTTACTTTTTTCTTACTGCCGTTAGAGTCCTATTTCATTGACCTAATAGCAAAACTACCTTCTATGAGATTTTTTTTGTCTTGTTTCTTGTGATGTCACAACTATTCTGTGGTTGGGAATTATCATAGTTGGGATATTTTTTTCCATTATTTCAATGTTCATTTTCTCTGAGTTTGTATGCTCATTGTTTTGTGGTTAGCTAACGATTTTTAAATTCTTTAAATTTTCTTACAGCCCATGAAAATTCTATCATTGGTGACAATCTCAAGAAACGGAAAGAAATTAATTCTAATGGAGTTCTACATGGTGAGTGCCATGTGTGATGAATCATGTTTTGATTGCTGCTCAATGAATTTCATTAGGTTGTCGTTCGACACATATTTGACTTTTTTCTTACTTCTGTTGGATATGATATTTTGTCCGGTTTCTAGTGATGTCACAACTATTTTTGGGATTTTTTTCCATTATTACAATGTTCATTTTCTTGAGTTTGCATGCTCATTGTTTTGTGGGTTAGCTAACAATTCTACAATTGTTTAAATTTAAATTTTCTCACAGCTCATGGGAATTCTATCATTGGGGACAATCTCAAGAAACAGAAGGAAATTGATTCTAATGGAGTTCTACATGGTGAGTGGCATGTGTGATGAATCACGTTCTAATTGCTGTTCAATGAATTCCATTGGGTCGGCGTTAGACCCATATTTGACTTTTTTTCCCTTACTACTGCTATTATGTTGACCTAATAGCAAAACTACATTCTGTGAGAGTTTGTCAGGCCTCTAGTGATGTCACAACTATTTCGATATTTTCATAGTTGGGAATTTTTTCCATGACAGGTTCATTTTTCTTGAGTTTGTATGCTCATTGTTTTGAGATTAGCTAACAATTTTACAATTCTTTGAATTTTCTTACAGCCCATGACAGTAGGCTCAGTATGTTGCCAGGACCCTCTTCCTCTCATCCTTTCACTGAAAATGGAAGGATATTGGAACCTTGCCAAATTTCCCTTATAGATGCTTCAGATGGGCCTGCAGCCCCCACTAATGTTAAGGTAGAAAACAAGGATCGCAAGATAAATGGCATCATTGAAGTTCCAACATCTGTGGTTTCCCCAAACAAGATTCCCACTGCCACAGTGCCAGCTAATCCCGTGATTAAAGTACCTAAACCACATCCAGATACCAAGTACATAAGTCAGGTATATTCCGTGCCAAAAGGAAATGAGTGGTCTGATTTTGACGACCAAGAGTGGCTGTTTGGCAGCAATCATTCCCAAGAAAGAAAACCTGTGGTGAAGTCTTCAGAGGTTGTGGATACACTGCAGGTATGGGCAGAAGCTGTTCATATAGAACCCGCTGATGTTTTTGCTCTGCCATATGTCATTCCGTATTGATTGACTATTCATGTGGCACACAATACTTCAAAATTATCTGCACAAAAAACCGTCTGTTGGCTCACCTCTTTGGGAGAAACAGCATCCCCTGGGCTAGAAATTTATTCCACACTTTGATGATGCATTCTTTTATCATTTGTGCGCTAACTTGCCTTTATCGTAAGCTGTTTGGATGGACACTTATGCCTGGCTGACTACCTTGATCTAGAACTGATTTGAAGGGAAATTTGTGACACAAAGTGATTGCATGATCTGCATGCTTGGTGCATTGCTGCAGGCCAAATTGGGGGTGTGTAGCTCTCACTTCACGCCTTATAGCAACAATTCATTCACAAAGTAGACCTCATAAAGATAGCCACATGTTGTGAAGAAGGGATGTACAAGCTTGTGCAACTTTTGTTTTCTTCCTTCAAAAAATTATTTTTGCCTAGAGTTGAGCTTGGGCAACTAGCCTTTTCTAATTTAGAATGAGAATTTGAGAGAAATTAGATATGGCTTACGCAACTTCACCACAATTTTGATTTGTAACATAGAACTTTTATTCACAAAATATGTACGATAGAGAAGGGAAAAAGTAGTAGCCGGATTCGCTTATTTATCTGTGTAAAATTTTCTTGGTTATGGCTTCCTTTTTGCACAGTGCTTGCCAACAGAAAAGGCAAGGTTGAGTTGAAATTATTACAAGGGAAAATCATACAAGGGTTATTGTTAAATTTACTTTCAAATATGTACAGTATATAATCTTAATTAATTCATCAATTTTCAGCTATAAATATTTATTATTTTTGTAAAGAAAAGCTGTAAACTTATTTTGGGTATACAAGTAGGCTTGAATACTCAAATTAATCAAATAGGGGTGGCAAATCAAAGTTGGGTTGCTTCATATTTTAATTTAAATAAAAATCTATCTCTAAACTCAAAGGCTCATACGAAGTTAGTGCAACTAAACCAAGTGATTGAACTCGAATGATTATTAAATTTTATCAAATCAAATGCTGAATCGTTCGAAACTTTGAAAACTCAAATGATAAAACTTAATAAAACTCAAATGATTAAAACCCATGATAAATCAAATGATTGAACCCAAAAAAATTAGTTCAATTAAGACTTTTATTTTAAAAATAAAACTGTCAAACAAAATTTGATGTCAAAGTTTCTTTGGATTTATGTTGATCGTGGTTGAAATGATTTGGACTTTCAATGTGTTTGGGATTTAGAATTAAAAATGAGTGATCCATGTGTGATGTGAGTTCCTATTTCTATCGTGAGGTTGGTTCATGATATTATTATATTAGAGACAAAATTGTGGTAGCGAATAAGATGAGCTAGTCATGTTCAACCATACCCTCTATTTCCTTCTGGATAATCAACCAACAATATTCCACAAGATTTTCTTATCAACACGAATAAATAAATAAGAAATAAAAACTTCAAAATTAAATTATTACAAATAATAATAATAATAAATCAAACATCATACACTCAAAGAAGCTAAGGTGAGCGTCTTTGTTAAACATTTAAATCAAATTAAATTAAATTTAGAAGATTAAAGTAGTGAGTGTAATTTGGATTGGAGATTGATTAATTCACTTTTTTAATAAGAACATTTTAGAATAACATTCCATCTATCACAGCCAAAGAATCAAGTAATTGTTCAACTTCACACATTGTTTTCAAAACTGTTGAACAATAATTGCATGTGTTGATTTTAAGCAGAGGATGATAGCTGCAAGGTCTTGATTAATGTGTTCATCAATTCACTCAACATGAAAATGTTGCCTTTTTGCTCAGCCACACCGTGTTATTCCCCTTCCTCTCAGGTCCTCTATTTCTATCCATCCATTAAACTTTTACCATCCTTATCACTATTTCTTTCTGTTACAGTTTTTTCTTTTTTTTTGAAACTCGGTATCGGACCGACTAATCTGGGAGGACCAATCACTTATAACGGTTAATCTTTTGTTATTGCAGATTCCCTTATTCGGGGGATTGCAATCTCTATGTCCAATTCGAAAGGATTTTGAAGAAAATGTACATTTAGGTTTGCATTATGGAACACCCTCACTCAGAACTTCATTTACAACACAAGCTATAAAGACTGTCTCAGTTTTGGAAAATTCATCACTTAGTACTGGAGAATTCAGATATAGTTTATCCACCGTGCCCGAGGAATTAGTAGACTTTGCAAAACAATCAACTGAAGGGTCTGATGCATTAGTAGCACCTGCTGTACAACCAGAAGCAATATTATCGAGTACTGATATAACGTCGGGGAAGTTTGAATCTGTGCCGAGTTTGATTGAAGGGGGTAATGATTCGTTAGGCGCAACTAAAGCAAGTGTCGGTGAAGTTTTTGCTGGAATCAATGAGACATTCAATGACTCAATTAATAAGGGAGAAAATGCTCTTCGAAGCTCAGTGGATACGGCCACTTCTTTTATTGATTCCGTTGTTAAAAATGCTACTACATCTGCAGATAATGCTTTTAGTAAGGTATTTTCTGCTGCTGATCAAACGGGGGAGATAGCGAATAAGAAAATTACTAGCTTTTCAAGTGAGATAGATGGAGTCACCAGTAAAGCTCCTGGTTTGGTTATTGATGTGTTGCGTCGTACAGTGGTTGCAGTAGAGAGTTCTCTATCAAGTGGGGCTTCTTATGTTGTTTACCTATATGGGTCGGCGAAGGAGTTTCTTCCTGCAGAGGTCAGGGATACAGTCAATATATATGAAGATAAAGCAGCACAAGTCTTGAGGCCTGTTGGGTCTGCAACTCAACAGGTAACATATTAATAGAGATTCAACAGGATTCCAAGTCTTGGCTTCCCTAGAAAATTTCATTTTGTTTAATGTTTGTGAAATTTATTTTGAATTGTCAAATTGAGTCGTCATCTTGTATATGGATGACTCTTCTTCAGCTGTAGCATAAGAAGTTCTTTGCTTTAATTCATGTTTGAAATCCTTTGTTCTTGTTCTTAATATATGGTGTTTCATTTCACAAACATTCTGAATTTGCCAGTAATTTTCTAGCCTGTTCACTAATCGTATGTTGATAATTTATGTGTCATAAGCAGATATACACGGCTTTCTATTCACTGGAGAAGAGTCTTGGCTTGGATCCAAATGACCCAATTATTCCATTTGTTGTTTTTGTGGGCTCTTCAGCGACATTATGGTATGAAATTATCTTTCCTCAAAAGTAAAATTTGGTATAAATCTACATTGAAGAATTAGATTTCCATCACAGACACCATCTATAATAGATGTCAGATATATGCAGGACTATTTATTGGTTGTGGAAATATGGAGGTTACTCGGGAGATTTATCCCCTAAATCAGCTTTCGAGCTCTTGGCCGGGGACTCAAATGCTGTACTTATAGATGTCCGCTCCGAGGCAAGTTATGGTCAATTTTTCAGGCATTTTTAATTTAAAGCGGGAGAAACAGTCATACAATTTATGAAACTAAAGTCAGGATATCTTGTGTTTTGAACCTTTTGATGCCCATTCTACGTTTGTTCCACTCTTTTTCTAAACTCAAACTATGATACTTTGGTGGTATGGAAGTTTTCCTATCTGTTTGCATTTGTTTGGCCAACTATTTTCATATCAATGTTGCTCAATGAAGTTGCTGCTCTTTTCCTTTATGCAGGACTTGCGAGAAAAAGATGGTATTCCTGATATTCGACGGGCTGCTCGGTTTCGCTATGCGAGTGTAACTCCAATTGAGGTTGGTTTAAAACATGATATTTAAAAATTGTGGCGAGTATATTTATGGAATTGCCTTACCTATGTGAAATGGAACAGGCCCAGAATCTTGGTCATTTGTTCTATGGATAAGTATAATTTGTTATCTAGCACTAATAATATAACATATCATGTCGTTTTCAGGTTGATGGCTCCATACGCAAGTTGTTGAAGGGTGGTAGAGACCTAGATGACTCCTTGATTGCTGCTGTTATTCAAAATTTGAAAATTGTTAAGGTATTTTGCCTTGCATCTCGAAACAGGGTCTATTGTTCTGAATAAAGTTAGTTGTAAGTGTATGGAATAAACCCCAGACACTTGGCAAAATTTTCTTCCATGCGACACTCTCGGATATCAGTGTTCTATACAATTCCCTTTATTTTGATATTATAACAATAGGCAATTGAATGTCAAAAGATTACTGCATGTTAAATTTAGGTGGTTTTTATAAAAACACGTAGTCTTTTGGTAGTTTCGTCATTTTATTTTTATTTTTTGGAGGACATTAAATGGAGTTACATAGTGACTTTGTACTTTGTACCCTGCATGATAGGTGTAGGTCTGTTTAAGATTGTAATATATATTCAACGACTAGAAGTTCACCTAAGAATACCTTTTTATTTTCACCTAATAATGTATCAGAAACTTAATTTCTGTGGTCTATAGGACAGTTCCAAGGTTATTGTGTTGGATGCTGATGGTACTCGTTCTAAAGGCATTGCAAGATCCTTGAAGAAAATTGGGGTTAAGGTAAGTCTGTGAATAACTGCTGAGATACTTGCTGCAAATCTTTAATGTGTTGGCGATATATAACATAAATTTACTGCTGCAACCCATTATGTAAATGATCTAATCTGCCGTCTGTCCTATTATTTATTCGTTCGTCTAAATTCCTTCCAAACCTTATTTTGTTGCTGAAGCCTGTGCATAACAGAATGTTTAGCTTTGTGGTAGGAGATTTGGTATCTAGATAACAAATAACAGTTTTTACTGCTTCTATATCCGATAAAGGATCATTGAAACTTGTAATTGTATTTTAAGGTTAGGGTTGAAGAGCTTTGGCATGGCGAAAAGTAGGATAATATATTAATAATAGAGAAAATTTCTGGCTTATTCTATATAACTCAAGTCTTTGTTAGTGTCTGCATGATTTCCTACAAAGAAGTATCCATCATATTATCTAATAAGTATTGCGCGTGTTCACCTCAGTTATGAGTGTAAATTGAACTCATGCACAAATTTTAATATATGGTGAGTTGCAGTACATAACAGCCCATCACTAGACGAGACACTCTGATGATTTAGATTTGAAATTGTAAATGAAAAAGGCAAAAACTAGAATTTATGAATTTTAGATTCCCTAACCCATATATGTTCAAACTAAACACTTAGTCCTTTACTGTCAACATGAATGCTGATCAGATTTGTTTTCAAACTCGGGGACAGTTCCTTTAAACCATAGTATGTGCTTTAGTGGTGGTTCACTAATAGACGCCCTATACTAACCCACTTGGGTTGGCCTGTTGGTGTTGGCTTGGGACCTTGGAGTGTGCTCTTTCTCAAGGTTCAGGTTCGATTCTCCCAAGTGTCAATTTGGGTGGGCTAGTTTGGCTTATTAAAAAAAAACTAATAGACGCCCTATGCACAATCAACTTATTCATCAATCATTGAAATCCGATCCATATATGGAAGTAGAATAAAATGTAACTGGTCATGTTGATATTTTACAGAATCCGTACTTAGTCCAAGGTGGCTTTCAGTCTTGGGGACAACAAAGTCTCCGCATCAAGGAACTCAAACCTGAAACAGCACTTACCATACTCAATGAGGTACTTTTCAAACTATTTCTGTTCATAAGTATCGTTATGGATATGAATTTCACTAGGCACTAGCATACATAACCAAAAATAATGGGATGAAAGCTCGGTTCTGTAATACTAACAATCTGGGATGAATCCTCTTCTTACCCAGCCTACTGTTTTAGCTAATCACCTAATCAATTCTTTAATTTTAATGCGTGCAAAAGATATTAAGGAGAACCTAATTTGACTAGGGGTCCTTCTGTTTTTTTTACACAAAAGCCAATTTTTATTCAAAAGATATGTTTTATAAAAGTTGCATAAGTTTCTTTTTGCGGGGGATTTTCAAGAAAAGCTATTTCAATGCTTTTCTTAGAGGTTCAAATTAGCAGCTTCTGAAAAAAATGGGTCTGAAAAAAGTTGCGTTGTGGGATCACTTTTTTTAAAGCTTAAGCAAATAAATATATGTTGGTCTTTTCATCAGTGCATATGCATTTTTGTATGTTCACAGGAAGCTGAAGCAATTCTAGAGAATATTAGACCTTCTCCTTGGCAACTTTTAGGTTTTGGTACGGTAAGTGTCAACTTCGTAATTTTTACGACTAGTTATTTGTCAATTTTGTTGGATTCTCAGTATGCTTATCGTTAAGTTAATTTAATAAGGTTCACGTCATTTCATAACAAAGTATGGAGAATACCTCAATACGGTAGGTTTTTAGTCAAGCAACTTATATTGAGAAAAATAAAATAGAAAAATGGAATTGATAGCACTTTCTATCTATTTAATTTATCCTATCTTCAACAATTTTCTTATGTAAATATGACGTTTTCTTCCTTGATACCACGAAAGCATCCTTGTCATATTTTGATTTGATTAAGAAATGTTTACATGATTTTATTTGATTGTTATTATCTGCTGATAAATGCAACTACTATTTTCAGGCACTACTTGTGGGGTCATATGCATTAGTAGGTACGGGCATGTTCTTTCCCATAAACTAAGAATTTATTCAGAATTGATTTTTTTTGGACTACATCTAAAGAGTGTTGCAGTTAGTCTGAGGTTGTGAGACTTTGTCCCTTTAGTATGTTCCTCTGCAAACATATAACCATTAACTACAAATGCCAGTTTATATGTAAAGTTGACTAGTTTACTTCTTCTCACAAATATTTTAAGAGCTTATACCGTGTTTGCAAATTTATTTTGATTCTGTAGCTTAAACGAAAGTTCTAATTCCATATAACATCATGCACGAGTGACTGGAAGTCTTCAATGCTTTTTTAGTGAAAACCTGGTTTCCCCCATTTTATTGTCGACCATTCGTTCATTTGATTGTCCTGATCTGACAAAGCGCTATCATTATTGTGTCAGAGTGGGAGAAAACATTGCAGTTAATTGGTGTATTTGGCCTCAGCTTGGTATGTATATTTTCCATTCAGCAAGTGCTTCAATTAAATATTTAAGGTCAGTAACATTGGAGATTTTTCATTTCCTTATATTTTTTGAATGTGTATCACCAGACCATATATCTGCGGGTTTCTTCATACGAAAAGTCAGAAGATTTGAACCAAGATGTGAGGTAAGTATACTTCATGATGGATACTGGGTCATATAGTCATCAAATTAGACATTGTTTGAATAATTTAATTATCTTCCCATAGTCATATATGTATTCAGTCATCTTAATATAAGTCATGGTAGATGTACACAAGCTTTTCATTTCTATGTTGTGTACATTAAATTTATCATTGCATAGACACAAAAGTCAGCATTTCAAACTTGTAAAAGGATCAGAAATTATGTTTGTGTGCCTCGATAGACAGATATGAGGAACATTAAGAGCGTCGCTCAAATCCACGTGCAGTTTCCATTTTAGACTTCATGTAGCTAAACCAACTATTTTTTCCCTAATACAAGATAAACTAAACTGTTAAGGCATAACTTTTGTTATCTTGTATTTTCTTCTTGAGTGTTACAAATATTGTAACATATCAACATCTAGAAAAGCACATGTTTTCAATTAGCAAATAGCAGCTAACAACACTACCAGCTTGTGTACCCTATCTTGGCATTTTTACTCTAGCATCTGTTATGAAATTTAACTTCTTTGTCTTCTTCTGTCCTGTAAAGGTTTTTATTGCTTGCTCCTGTTAAGATTGGAGGTCAGTTATTTTCATGGGCTGCTGGAAAATTGGAATCAAATGGCATAGGGTTACCTACATCACCTTCATCATTGGATGTTCAGAACCGGGTACTACAGGCTGCTGCCAAACATGAATCCCAACCATCTGATAGTGAAGGGAGCCAAGACCCGACTCCCGAATCCACAGTTTCTCTCAATTAAAATGTATGAGAATATTGTTCCAGATTGTCATGTGCTGACATGGGAAGAATAGAGATTTGTATGGTCACAACAAGATAACTCACATGACTTGAAGTTGAAGCAGGCAAGTTGACATTATCCAACCTTTTCTAAACACTGTGCAGCCAACACAAAGATGATTGTATTTTATTATTTTTAGGGCCACAAGTTGCAAGATTGCCACAACCATAAAAATAGTAAGAGTGAAATGTAATTGTTAAATAAACTATTATTTGCATGATACAAATTGTACTGACAATTTCTGGTGTTGCAACTAATAGTTTTATAAACTATATCCTTCAATAAATTCGTTTGATGTTTAGGTCTTTTACAAACTTCTTTTGCTCAGAGCCTTCACCCCATCATCAATGTAAAATATAAATACAAACTTCTTTTGTCCACAGCCAGATCCATTGTGTCAATACCCTTATGGCTAATCTAGATCATTGATCATCAAGTTTTGTTAAGAATGACAAGTATTATGCAGGAATAAATTTATTATATGATATGTTTCCATTCTATTTTACCAAAATATTAATCACATGTTGAGCCAAAACGGTTGTTTTAGGCCTCATCCTTTTAAAAGACAAAAAACTGATTAGATTTACAAAGTTTTTTTTTATCATTCATTTTATAATTAAAGACTTGGATTACAAATGACAAATTTATTATAACTCACGCTTAAGTAGAGGTGTTCGGGTACGAACCCCGATTATTATGTTTGACCTAACAATTTTAGTATTTTTATTATTTGAAAATACAGATTTACACATCCTAAACATGTCTAAGGCTGCCAATACCGTAAGTAACCATCTTATATTGGCCATTGACATCGTTGGCCACTATTGTGTTGGGTTGGACTATATCTCCTTTTTTTTTAATGTGAGAGACTAACGTACGATCACCACCAACACATAACTATAACGGGTAATTATTGCAATTAACCTCAACAAGGCGACAACCCATCTTCATGACAGCATCAACGCTAGCCACCAAGAGGGAGATAACTTAAAGTAAAATAAAAAATTGTAAAATGAAGCATCATGTCGAGTAAGCTGAACACAGTGGTATGATTGATTAAAAATAAAACTGGTGTGTTCAAGGATATTAAAAAAAGAAGAAGAAGCATTGTGGTGTTCAAGGATTTCATCCAGCAAGATTTAGAAACAAAATAATCCCCGTTTGTTTAAGATTTTTTTCAAAAAAAAATCTATTTTTTTCTTTAAAAAAATCATTTTTTTCATTTTTATGTGTTTGTTTAGGATTTTTAGAAAAATTATTTTATCAAAAAAATCTATTTTAACCCTAAAATAAAAAACTATTAGGATTAACTTTTCTCAAAATTTATTTTTTTCAACAACAAGGAGATAACACGTGTACATGTTAG
>Ga0099826_10001404_pt1 | contig 14380 bp, 10 predicted proteins | sample Mtrugardesep15_FD_76830 | JGI IMG/M metagenome (GOLD analysis project Ga0099826, IMG submission 76830) | Root nodule microbial communities of legume samples collected from California, USA - M. trunc garden sep15 | ecosystem: Host-associated > Plants > Roots > Nodule | place: USA: California... | reverse complement strand
GTTCTTGCAAGAAGCAAGGCAAATTCTTAGCTTCGGTACTGAACCAACATTCGCTGACAAACTTAAAAACTAATCGAGTAACAAAAGGATTAGTATATATTCGCATTAGATGTTGGTTTCATTAAACTGAATACATTATGTAGATATATATACAGTTTATGCGTTTGCTTTTCATGTGAAATATAAAGAGATGCACTATGTAGTATAGCAATTGCGATGCGGATGACAAGTAAATGTTATGAAGAGAACAGATTGGCACACCTTTCCAAGAAGAGAGTCATAGCTTGGAGGAACAACATAATCAGGATAAATATGGCTATCCATCCTGACAAATGGACCACCAGACGGCAAGTATGCTGTAATTCTACCTGTTGTTTGAAGGGAGAAAATTCCATAGATCAACAAAATTTCAACTTCAATTAAAACAAATGAAAACCATAAAATCCAAAACACTTGGCAAACCATTTCAAATGAGAAAGAAGCTAATTGATAAAAACTACCCAATGTGTATATGTAATATTTTTTTTTTGGTGAATTGTTTATTTGTAATCTATTGCGCATTAGGTAAATGTTACAGCCGAGGAAGCTGGTGTTAGAATGAAATTATATTACAATTTATCTTTTAACACATTTATACAGAAATACGCCTCTGATACATCAAGATACCTGGCCCTGGTCTAAATCCCTTAAAAGCATCTTCTGCATTGATACGGCATTCGATGGAATGTCCTCTGAGCACAATATCCTCCTGTAGGAAAAACGATGATAAGAGAAAGATTCTAAAAAATTGCAAGTAAAATATCTCCTTTAGTACCTGTTTGTATCGAAGCTTTTCTCCCATAGCTACACGAATTTGCTCTTCTATCAAATCAACTGAGGAAATCATTTCTGTCACGGGATGTTCAACCTGATCTCGACCAATACCACCCACAAAAACAAAAGAATTAATTACCGAAACTAATCAGCAGACCTCACAAAAAAATTGAACATGTGGCGTTTTCTATCAAAAATTCTTGTCTAGAGTATCCTATTAGACAAACATAAATATGGTAATGGATGGATGAAGGTAAGATATTACTGTACTAGAATATCCATGCTCATAAATCAACAATTAAGAAAAAGACATGTCCCCAAACCCATACTTGCACAGATAGCAACTTTATGCTCAACATGATGAGCTCTTATTAACCCACCCCCATACCAATTACCTGCACATTAGTTGAAAGGCGCATGCTCTCTCTTTACTGTGTTTTTTTAAAACAAATATGTTACGTTACCACTAAATTTAATCAAATTCAATTAGAAAAATATCTAAATATCTTTTGAATCCTAATTACAGAATACATCAAAAATTGTTAGTAGGTATAGGGTAGGTCGGGTACTATAGTACTTAAATCTGCACTAACATCCACATAATTTTGTGATTTAACAAACTTGGGACCGAGCACAAATCCATTCCATAAGAAAAAATCACATGCACAGCAGAACCTATTAGGTTGAAGTACATTTATCATCCCTGGACAAGTATATTAGAAATCAGTTTCAACCTGGATACGAGTGTTCATCTCCATGAAGTAAAAAGAACCCCTTTCATCCAAAAGGAATTCAACCGTTCCAACACCTATGTAACCGATAGATGCGGCAGCCTGAACTGCTGCATCTCCCATTGCCTTCCGTAACTCTGGGGTCAGCGCAGGAGATGGTGCTTCTTCAAGCAGTTTCTGATTACGCCTCTGCATAAAAATCACAGTCAATATGACTAATTACTTCAGGTGGGATCTCTTGAAATATCATCACAAAATGGGAAAAAAAATCAGAACAGCTAACTTCTGATCTTCTCTAAACTTTTTTCATAAAATTGAAACCATAAGATAAACCAAGTTCAAGGTCTTTTAATTGTATTTTACATAATTTATCCTCTACTTTCCAGCAATATCAGCATTAGTTTACACTTGTGAAATTCCACAGGGAACAAAACAGAACAGAAACTTTAAAATAATCAGTATGATGACAATGTAATCATTTCATTTACGGCCAAAACATTACTTTAATCTTTTGCAATAAGAATTATTAAAAAATTTACACTCCAGTCAGAAAAGCATCTCATATATATTAAATAGTATGTTTAGTTTTTTTATCTTGAATTCACTAAAGTGGGAAATTTCATGTAACACAGTTTTCTTAAATGTCATATGTCCAAAATGAGTACTAGTAAGCATAATGCAAACTACTATTTAGAAACACTAAATACTGATACAGACAGATAAGAGATTGAGGATACTAGTTCAAAGTACCTGGATACTGCAATCACGTTCTCCAAAGTGAACAACATTACCATATTTATCTGCAAGAACCTGCATGCCATAAAAACATAAATCGATGAATTAAACACAATATTATTAAGACACAATATTATCATTTATAAATGCAAGCAACCATTAAAGCTCACAGAATTATAAAGTGGTCAGGAATTTTCGGTGTTTGAAGTTACTCCCTCCATTCCTTATTACATATCACTTTTATAGAAAACCTTTGCTCTTATTTACTTGCCGTTTCAAAGTTCAAGCAACATTGATTATTGTTTTGTCAACAACACCCTTAAGTATTTATTACAGTAGAGAAATAAGTGAAATGAGATGATAAATAATTAACGGTATTATAGGAAAAAACAAATAATTCAATCAAAAGTAACAACACTTGTTAGTTTTCTTGGTATGTGTAGATAACTCTAAAAGGACAACTAAGAACAAACAGAGGGAGTATATCTTTTTCGTTATTGAATAGATTTAGTTAACAAAATTAAATGATGAAACCAATGAGCAAAGTTGAAATTTTATTTCAGAGCTTCCAAGGTAGACAGGACATTCACATTTGATGCAAGCAACCAATTATTGCATTAATGAGAAGTTTGAGGTCGTCTTTTTGAACAATCCTACCTGGAATGTTTCTTTCGGATCCACAATCTCTATAGATATAATTCCCTCGAGGATTCATGTAATCCCCAGGCTACGGTGAAATTGCAGATTTCAGAAGGGAATAGGGATACAGTCAAATATTACCTGGAATTCAATGTGCCTTGGGTTTTGAATGTACTTCTCCAAATAAACCCCATCATTTCCAAATGCAGCAGCTGCCTCATTCTTAGCTTGCTGTAAAGAAATCAAATTGAAAACATTTACCAAAAAAAAGCACACACACACATATATTCCTCGTCAATGGGATAAACTCTAGAACTATTTACAATCACAATAACACCATCCCTTCAATCAGAATCTATTGTGAAGGTCCGGCCCTAAAATATCTTCTGCTACAGACATGCACTCATCGCATAGCAATTATTGTTGCATTGAAACCGCAAAAAACCTTCTTCTACTTGTTGGCCCCAGGTAAATCAATAAAAAAAAACTCGGGGAATAAGCATTTCTTGCTTCCTTAAGATTTTTGCTTAAATCTGATTATAGGTAGATTTGATAGCTATGGCTTCTATATTAATATTAATTTGAGTTCAGGTTACCCTTTTTATCGTTTGCATATGGCTATTCCATTTGATTTTAAACAGATAAATAAAAAACTGCAATATAATACAGAGTACAGACTATGGAACAAAATCTACCACACAGCAACAAATACCTGTAATAACTTCACAAACTCTTCAGGTTCTTTAGCAAGTCGCATGCCACGTCCTCCACCACCTGCGGTTGCCTGAGAAACACATGATTGTCAGTCCACATAGATTGGCAAAGAGAAACTTTGCACATGAACATTACATGGCCCATTCAACTGGTTTAAGTAAGCAGCCAAACAAATCGTAAAAGACTGTATTATAAACTAATGCATATTCCCCAGCCCTGATAAAAATAAAAAAATAACCACTGACTCAAGAATTATCCCATAATTGGCCTAAGCCGTGGGGATACCTTTGGGCAGCTACTGGTGTCAAAGAACCTATTAAGGTGGGTTAGCATATAAAAAAATAATAATAAAAAAAAACAAATGCATATATGAATCATAAGACTATAATAGAAACTAATACATATCTTTTAAATGTATCACAAACATAAATATAATTATGATAGTAAGTTGAGTAACCTGCAATAGAACAAAAACTTTTCCAGTTCCAAACGATAAAAACATTTCAAGGGTCATACATCACTTATATGTCCACAAGAAATTTAAAATTTTCAATATAAAAATTTATTTTCAAATAAGATTCATCATCATATTTCTACCGATTAAGGGACAGAAAAATAAAAATGTAGTAGGTTGTGCTTTGGAGGAAGCACGCAGACACGAGTATATACATTATTGGATTTAAGAGTACATAATGTAAGCGTGATCAAATGTCAACCAGAAAAATTGGAACTCAATTCAAATAGGCACAAGGGAAACCAATTAACCAAAAATGTAGTAAGCTGTGCAGATACAGAACTATAAGCCAATCTACCTTGATCATCACAGGGAAACCAATCTCGTGTGCCAGTCTGATAGCTTCTTCAGTGGTCTGTCAAATAATGAATTCTTATAAGTAAACTGATGTCATGGAATCTGAAATATACTTCCGAATTTTTATTGATTATCTGATGTTATCAATACTACCAGTGTCTAATGTTATACCTGCAAAAGCCCCTCACTTCCTGGAACAGTAGGAACATTTGCTTTCTTCATTGTTTCTCTAGCAGTTGATTTGTCACCCATAACCCTAATACTGTCAGCCTGAAAGGTTTGGCTAAATTTTCAGTTTTACCAAATAATTTGAAGGGGAAATATTTGAGAACATTACGAACAAAAGCATAACAGCAGCAAATCAAACATAACTTTGCAAGTTCGCTTTCTGCATACAGGTTAACAATACTATAATTTTAGTCATGCCACACTCCAACAAAACTTTCTTACCAGCTAGTAGCTAGAAATTTTTGTTTTCTGCAATCATCGAGGATAAACAGAAATTCCCATCACACAATAACACTATGTTTATAAACTAATATCATTTTGATGCATTAATGGCTTGCCGACTGGAAGTCGAATTCATATGGTTGAAGCTAGTTTTAAGATTTAATAGAGAATAGTTCGAATAAGTCTCGTTCAATAAAATTTTTGAAAGTAAATGTCATATTATAAACTCACAATGTAAATCCCTTAAACTAAGGTAGTCGCAAGAAATAAACCAAACAAGGCATCCACTTACGTTAGGTCCAATAAAATTGATTCCATGGTCTCTACACATGTCAACAAACACAGCATTCTCTGCAAGAAAACCATATCCAGGATGCAACATTGTGCAACCATGGCTGGTAGCAGCAGCCAGAACATTTGGAATCACTAAATACCTGCACAGAGAAAAAAAAATTATTACAAAAATGCGCTTGATTTTTCCAAACAATGTTTATATAATAACAAAAAATAACATTTTTGCAGTTTAATATTAAGTATGACTAGTAATAATAACCTATAAAGCACGGACACAGATTAGAAAGTGAATAAGCTAGTACGTACGATTGGCTACTGGGAGCTTCACCAATACAAACAGATTCATCAGCCAATTTAACATGAAGAGCATCTTTATCAATGGTGGAATAAACAGCAACACAGGGAATCCCCAATTCATGAGCGGTACGAATAACACGAACAGCAATTTCGCCTCGATTAGCAACCAAAATCTTCTCAAGACGACAAGTAGCACGAAGAGCACCGCAATGACGTGTTTGGCGTTGTTTACAAGGTTGAGTAGTTTGCCTCGGAAACCTGACCTTGTTTGTTCCGGTGAAGAAAGTGCACTGAGAATGTGAATTCTTGTTCAATCCTCCTGCTCTCGCCGCAAATAAACCCTTGGATCAATCAGATTCAGAAATGAAATTAATTAAGTGGATTAATTAATGGAATAATAATAATAATGAGATGAAGTAATTATGAGTTACTGCGACGATGGATGGTGAGGTGAGAGAGTTGCAGGCTGCAGACATTGTTGCCTCCATAATTGTTTCTGTAATTTAACAGAGATAATGAATGCGATGTAAAATAAAGAAAGAGTGATGAATTTGATGATGATGATGATGATGATGAAAAAGTGAGTAGTTGAAGATTTATACCTACCAATAGTGAATGAAAATGAAAATGTGTTGGAATGGGGTTTTTGATGATGATATAGTAAGTGTGTATCGATGGAAACTATGACTATGCTCACTCGAGACCTCCGCCCAAATCTAAATCTAACAATAACACTGTTGTTGTTGTGCTGTGCTGTAATAATAATGGACGGAACCTCAGCAACCTAGCCCTTATTTTCTTTTAATCTCAGCCCTTCATCCAATTGAAAAAAAAATACCTTCTTTGCATCCTATGTAAATTTATTTCTTGATTTATACAATCTAACTTATTTTTCATTAAAATATCAAATCTAAGGTTAAATATTTTTATAAATAAAGGGGTTGAAGGCTTGAGCCCATAAAAAAGGCTATTAAATGAGTAGTAGAGAAGAGACTCTCTTAAGTCTTAAGATCATAAATGAAAAAGATAATATGAAATAAGTAAATCAATTAAAACAAGTATTATTTGATGGTTAAAAGTAACAATTTATATTTATATTTTTTAAATAAAATTTGTATTTATGAATTTCTTAATCAGTGTCTCTGGAGCACTGACGAGACATTCTTCCATAGCCACAAATATAAATGATTAGTGTTTGGTCATACATACATAAAAATGTTTTTTTTTATCAAAATACTACTAAAACATTATATTATCAATTTTATTTTTATTATTAAAAAAAACTTTAATGTGTGTGTCCAAACACTATTCATTGATGCTAGAATTTCTCCTTTAACTAGTATTCTAAAGGCACCGATTAACATATTTTTAAATAATCCACCATAACTTTACGGTTCATGTGAAGCTGCTAATATAAACTCTTTGTACGCACTCTGAAACTCAACTATATAGGGCATATGTGAAATCTACTTATGTGTAGAAACCATAAATAAAATGACCATCAGTAACATGAAGGATGCCACAACAGCCAACAACACAATCAATGTTAACTCTAACTCATCTTAGAGAGAGAGAAAGAGAAGAAGACCATTTTATCTCTTGCCACTCTTTCAACTGCACATGAAGAAGTTGAAGGAAACTACGTTATTGTGATAATCTCACACATAAGTCAAAAGCTACGATAACTAATGGAAAGAGACTTCACACGTTGATTCTTCCATTTCCAAATCAAATGACACATTTGAAGCTAAGCAAATTAAAGAAGCTTTCTTCCACGATTATCGACAAGATCATTCTTAGTCGTAGGGACCAAAGGACAATCTCTCAAGCAACGGAGACAGAAAAATTATACAATCCATAAGATTTTAGTCCTTTTATTTTTAGCCCCTATTTTTTTTCTCCCAAGTTCCTAAAATATTATCTTCAACATTACTTTGTACAGGCCATAAAATCTCAACCTACGTGGTTAATGGAAGTCCCCGTGACACAAGCCATGTAGTTTTGTTTTTTTAATAACATGGAATGTTTCTGAATTATTAGTGTAATTATTATATAAAATTTCCAATTTCTTCAAAATCATTGCATGAACGTGATCTTATGGAGAACACCTAACGAATACAATTTGGATGGAATTTGGGGACCGAATCTATTGGCAAAAAATATTCTAATGACTAAAGTTGATGAATTTTTTTGATAGAAATTAAAACTAAAAATCGATTAATTTATGAGATTAAAAAGATATTTAATATTATTTATCATATAGTAACCGATTTTATATTTATATATATTCACCTATTTGGACTAATTAAAGAATAGTTTCTTTATTAAATTTTGATTATGGCCTATTGGCCAACACATATTCACACGGGTGAGAAAACATGGTGACCTAGTTTCAAACCTTGGCATCTCATAAAATATACACAAATTCAAACTAGATTAAATATCAAGTCAAAAGAAAAAAATAGTTTCTTTTTTTTTCAATGAAAAGAGTTTATTAAAGATGTTTTCTTAAGGGAGTTTATTAAAGATGTTATTAATGTATTCTGCACGAAGGAAAAATTTAAAATTAAACAACTAATGAAGTAAATAAATAAAGCAATCAGATTATTATTCAAATTAATATGTTATACATTATATAAAATACACAATTTAAGTGATCTTTGAGCATTTAGATCTTCCATGCCTTGATTGAGAGGCACCATTCTCTCAACCTACTTTTTTATTTAAGTAAGTTACATTAATTTCAAAAATTTATTTCAATAAAAATAGTAATCAAAATAATTTAGGATTGAATATGAAATTGACTAATAGATATAAAAAAATAGATAACTTCTAAAAAAAAAATATAACCAATTATTTACGGTGCCTCTTAAAATTTGAAGTCTTCGACACCTGGATGGCTCTACCTAATAATCCGTCTACCGAATAACACACCACAATCATCTATCTTTTAAACCTAACTATAAGACTAAGCTTATAAATTCTTAGATCGGAACGTAAAACTCTTCGACACGCCAAGTGATTTGAAGCTATAATAAGAACAATTTTAAGTTAAATCAATTAAATATTTGATTGTGGTATTCAAAAGTAATTATAACCAATCACGATAAAACAATCATACAATCAAGCTTCTTCTTTTTTTGTTGAAGAAATCATACAATCAAGCTAGCATGCATAATATAGATAAAATAATAAATAATGAAATATGTATTATACTTCTGAAGGAAAATAATGAAATATGTATTACTATGCAGGTGCAGAGTGGATATTGAAGTACATTTATCAACACACTTTTGCAGACAAGTACATGTACACATATTATCATATCATATACTCATAACTCAAGTCATAATACTAAATTTTACCATGCCTCTGATTCCCATTGGCATCACTATTCTAAGTTCAAAAAACCAATCATTCAAATGATAACTAAAATAAATAACAGTTGAACAAAATTTGCTTTGGAAATGTTCAAGGCAGAATGACTCATCTGCAAGTTAACGACTACCTTTTACAGTAATTTCATTGCTACCCCACTCCTTAAGCCCCAATGCAGACAAAGGATTCTGAAGGTAGACGTACAGGAGAAATATGCTACCGGTCTGAATTCATTAACGGACCTAATATGATTATACCACACTAGGTCATCTATCATTCTACAGTCTACAACAACTCCCATACTGCGAGCATATAAATTGTACAAAAATATTTAGAGGTGATTTGGATCAGCGGTGGCCAACCTTTTTTCACATTCCAATGTAGTTTTCACCGTGAAAACTAGAAGCTTCAATTTATAGATGGAGTAGTATGCAACAACGATTTTGTCCATTGCACATACCATTACAAGAGAAAACCCGAAAAGGAAATGAGCGCACCAGATTGGGATGTGAAGGTAGAAGCCGCCACACCAGCCAGAGTAACCAAGAATATTCTGAATGGTCTGCAGGAGAACAAGTCACAGATACAGCGAATTTGCAAAAATAATACCCCGTCGAAGGCTTTCACTCGCTGCTGCAAATTTCTTCTCCAAGTCCGCTTCTCCAACTGCATCAGCAGCAGCACGCAACTGGAAAGAGGCAAAGATGATCATCACAGATCACAACTCTAAACACTCATGTAAACTGAATTGAGAAATGATATTTGTACAACCACTTTTGACAACTTTTGTGACAACTTTCTCTCTCATACTCACATTATGTTTTTACTTTCTCTCTCTATTGTTTTGCTTTTTGTGCCAATACCTCTTTTTCTTTGTAAAATTATGGTTGTCCCAAAAGTTGTCAATCAAATGGTTGTTCAAATAAAACAACTCGAGGAAAAACGAAGAATTTTCCAATGGTAAACATATTTACTGAAACAAAAACAACGGCTACTTTAATCCATACACTTTCTAATTTAGATAAAACACCTCTAACTTCAAGCTTAAATCAAACATTACATAAGTAAAGTTATAAAATCTAACATAATGTTCAGAATACCACTTTTAATGAGTCATGTTTAACCAATATCTTCCATTTTTTCTTATGTCCTTTGGCTTATTCAGGTCAAACAGCTATAACTAATTATAATAGGTAACTTACTTCAGTTACAGCTGTCAGCTATAATCAGTAATGTAACCGCAATGCTAAAAAATGATCATATACAGCAATACGTGTAGAGCTCAGATTATCAAGGGTGTATTTGATAGCTCTTTTCTAATTTATATTCAGATCTATGGTTTCTATTCAGCTTTTCTCTGAATCCCTAAACAGTAGTACAAATCAACAACATTTACTAGCTCTTTTCTAATTTATATTCATAGCAGGGTGTATTTGCATTTTGCAACGTGAAATTACAAGGAAAATCAACCATCGAAAATAAAACCATGTGGTTACCTGATTCAAAAACTCATCAAGCCTTCTAGCTGCCCTAATGATACTCCCCTCGAAGATGTCAGTCATTTGAGTAACATCAGCAAAACTTGATCCCTAGGAGAAAAATAAGAAACAAAAGACAAGAGGTTAATATAAACTTACAAACCAGTACAAATAACCGCTCATTTTCAGCCACTCATGAACCAAGGTTTGCATAAATCTTGCGTCTAGGATGTCTACATGTGTCTATGAAATCTAAAATGAGATTTAGTATCACAATCAACACAGAGGAGTCTATTTTGAAGACTTCTTGGTAATGAATCAAGAGTAACAGACCGTGTGTGTGTGTGTTTAGGCGCATAAAGTGTATATGACTATATGATATTTCAGCGGCAGGCCAGTGTGCATGCACACTTTAAGTAGTTCTTTATCTTCTAAGCATGAGCTTTGATTCCGTACATTACGAAGCAAAAGAATCCCCATAATTGGTTAAAGGTTCTGGCACATGTTGCCATGTGTCTGCCACATGTAACAACCATGGCAACCAACACAAATGACTACATTTCACAAATTTTGATAATTCATTTTTTCTATTTATTATATATAAGAGCATGCTCAAGGGATGATTTTAGTATGACAATTGAATATTACAAGAAAATATCTAATTGCCCTCAATCCTTTAATCTTCTTCTACCTGGAATGTCAAAGGCTAGATTTCTTTAAGCTGACTCTTCTCAAACTTGTATTCAAACTTAAAGGAAATGCTAAGTTTGCCTTCTATTCTTTACTTTGCTTCGACTAAAGCAGCAAGATGACCAACTACAATCCCCAACTTCCAATCCAAACGACTAACAATCAAACCGTGTACTACTAAATTATTCCAGAGGTTTCTCATAATTCAAATAGCAATCTATGTAATTTCTAGTTTTGAACTAGTCAACCCAGACATGTGGTATAGAAGAAGCTCTACTCTAGAGACTGATTCAAGAATATGAATGACAACTCATCCAGGAATAGAAACTTCACCCAAGAAATCAAGCAAACAACTTAAAAGTGGACAAGGCATTCAAGTCAAAAATATGATATTACGAACCTTTGACCAAGAGTATATTACATCCATCAAGAATGGCCTTACTGTTGATTCGACATACTCATTCACATTTACCTCCAATTTGCATTCGTGCTCTATCTGTAACCATAGAGTAATCCCATTTATAATTTAATTCACAAATTCACAAGAAATATTAAGTTAAGTGATAGAACACCTCTGCTATCCTTCTTGCACTGTCCTGAAGCTGTTGTAGAGGTCTCGCAAGCTCTGATCTCAGTTGTATCTGCTCAGATGATTTCTCTATTGGTATAAAACAACTTGCAAGGGCAGCAACTTGATGATGGTCAAGATCATTAAAAGTGCCTAATGGGGAAGGGAAAATGAATAAAAGAAAAAAAATCAGATTATGTAACACACTGCAAACCGTACAGAAAAAACATCAAACAAACGCATATTGATTCACCATTAAACATTAATTCGGTGACAAGGAGTTCATCGCCTGTGTCAATCAAGCAGGCTGCCCTTCCTTTCAATTGAACTACACTATCAGCATCAATATGACCAAGCTTCTTTAAGACTCGCGAGCGATTTTTAAGTTCTTCCCGAAATTTTTGCAGCTGAAACATTGACAATTTTCCCCAATAACTAGTAAGTTCATCAAAACAATCATGGAATCATACAATAGTTTAGAAATATAAATTAAGGAGTACAGATATCGATTGTCAACATTCAAGTATGGTGCACTCAAACATTTGTCATGGATAAAATTATCATATTAGCCTCCCATCAAATGTTAAGTAGTTAATTATTCACCTTTGGTCACATAGGAATATATATAATGCATAGCACAACACATACTGTCTTGGCTCCCATTCAGTTCCGAACTCCAACTCCTAGTTAGCTTAATAGTAAAACCTAGTAAATAATGAGGCCTAGGCAAAGTCAATACCTGGGAGTCCCGCATTTTTGCCTTCAGTTGTTGAATTTCATGATTCACTTCAGCTTTCCTCTCAAAGCACTTAATTTGATCCACATCTTGAATCTAACTTACAGCAAAGTGTTATGGAAACATTCAAACCAAAGACCAATAACATCACATTTATATATAGAGGATATGGGCCAGATTCATTTTAGCAAACCTTATGCATAGGATGATCAAACAACTTTTTCTCAAGTTCCTCTATTTGATTGACAAGTTCAACTATCTCTGAATCTCGTACATCCATGTCCTGGAAATTTATAGTTATGGAATAATACATAAATAATGGTGAAATATTATAAGATTAACATTGACGGAGAGGGAAAAATATGATGCATAAAGGCAGTTCAAGGCTTTGACTATGCAATGCAAACTTTAAAACATGCCGAAATATTGGGAAGATACAATGTCGGAGACCAATAAATTTGATACAACTTTTGCCATACAGTTTACATAAAAATCGTGTCTCCATTATCATGTGAAACATTAAAGAGCCTAGAACAGCCACAATTTATGATAGCTGAGTATGGAAAATTTTACCTTTACAGGGTTAAGCTTTGGAAGACCTTGAGGAAAACGATTGCCCAGCTCCTGAACAGCAAGGAGTATGCTTTGCCGAGCCTCCAAGGGACGGAGATCAGGAGGTACATATATCCTTAGTTTACTAAGGGCAGAGATTAATGGTAATTGAACAGGGACCTATTGCAAAAGGAAGCAGTCAAGAGAATGCAACAGTTTTTTGGATAAGTAAAGTGAAGTGAGTGACAAAACAAAGCCCTGAAGAAGTAGCATGACCATCAAAATGGCAGCTTACCACATGCATTTCACCTTTCTCTCCAGGGCGGGGTGGACATGGTTTTGGTCGTATACTGTTTTCGTTTGAACCAGGTGAACAATGAAGTAAAGTGTCAACTATATAACCACCAACAGGTTTCTTAACAACATTGACTACAACACCCCAGCCCCAATCTGTCCCACCTTCTCTTACTTTAATCTGCAAGATTAAGAAGACAATATATTTCAGTGATGTTTGATGTAATAAAAAAACACAGAAGACAAATTAAACACAGTAGAACCTAAAAATAGATATGAAAAATTGTGCACATCAGTATAAAAAATAATTAACGCTTTATGCATGCAGAGCTTGTTTTTGACAATTAATACCTACACACGCACACACAAACACATACATATGGATGAATTTATGATAACTTACATAAACTCATTTGCATGCTGATGCTCATGATTAACTAGAAACGCAAAAAAAAAAAAAATCCAAACTTAATTCCACACCAATAATAATTGATAACTATCACTTACCAGTCGACCAGGGACAAGAAAATAAAGAATCATTTCAGGTCTAATTATTTGTGACATCATCTTCTTCTCGAGCTGAGCTAAGTCCAATTTCAGCTTATGATATTCCGATACTTCAGCCTACACAATAATGAATAATAGCAAATAGTAAATCAAATATCAATATATAAAAATCCACAGAAAATATAATTAACAAAACAAAACAGATGGCCCAGGAATAAAGACTACCTCCCCTGCAGCATCAAGCAAGGCTACTTCCTGCTCCAGCATAGACACCCTTTTTCCCACATCAGGTAAGGTCTGAATTGAGTAACGAGTACACAAGTTAAACATCACAGTGCACAAAAACAAATCAGGTTTTGAAGGAAATGGTTGCGTACAAACCTTTTCATATTGAAATTGATGAAATGAATTTCTTATCACGTGCTCCGCAGTGAACTGGCCTTCTGCTCGACTCATCAAATTTAAAATTGAGTAGTAGCTAAGCCTGAATGTACTAACTAAAGGAGCAGGTTTACCCAGAACCATGTCTTTGAGGTTATTCATTTCCATCTGTGCAAAATAATCAGATAATAATAATTGAGCTTATTATTGCAAAATCAATTAGTTTTAGTTTCCCATCCAAAGTCAAACAAGAGACTTTTTTTTTATCAAGAGTCAAACAAGAGACTTTGTCGTACCAATATAACTAAGAAT
>Ga0099826_10001403_pt1 | contig 14383 bp, 9 predicted proteins | sample Mtrugardesep15_FD_76830 | JGI IMG/M metagenome (GOLD analysis project Ga0099826, IMG submission 76830) | Root nodule microbial communities of legume samples collected from California, USA - M. trunc garden sep15 | ecosystem: Host-associated > Plants > Roots > Nodule | place: USA: California... | reverse complement strand
TTGTTTTTTTTTTTTTTTTGTATGTTCTAATGTTAAGATAGGGTTCTTCACTCGTATTTTCATATGAAATTTAAATTTTCTGCTTGAAAATTCACATGCAAAACAACCAAAATGACGTGAAACATAAAGATAAATAAAAAAATTGTAATTTAAAAATTAAGTTAAGAACGACAAGTGTTATTTTGTCTTTTTATTATATTTTAAAATAGATTTTTTTATTTGATCAAAGTGCATAACCTGGTGGCTAGATTCACGGACTAAGTATGAAGAATCTAGAGTTCGACCCACGACCTTAGCATACCAACTCATCTATAAAATTGATTTTTTATTTTGGGTACGTGAATTGATTCGTGTGGACGATCGGTTCGATGGGTAGTGCCTGTGGTGCGTGTTTGCTTCGATCGCTATAGACCATTTCAGTTGTATTTAAACCGTTTGTACATCCATTTGTGTTGAAGTTACGTGGTTAGACTATGTTAGATTTATGTCCTTTAGAGTCTCTTTGAAATAGTTTTTGTTTTCGGTTTTTAAAATATACAAATCCTCTGCTCATAATAGTTATCATTTTACATGTTTTAGTTTTAGTCTCCAAAACTAAAAAATTAAAAACAGTTTCCAAAACTGTAATTTTAAAAATAGTTTATCGAAAAAGTTTTTAATTTTTAAGTTTTTAAAAACTAAAAAAGAGTTTTTGGGAAGTGTTTCAAATAGGCTCTTAGTATTTTATATTCTCTTTTATTTTCATTTTAATATATCTAGGGTGATGAAAAGAAAAAAAAAACAACCCTGGGTTTCTTTTCACATTCCTCAACTTTTAAAGTTTCAAAATGTTTTCTTTCTGATCCTTTTGTTAACATATTCTCTTGTATGCATGCACATGGATTATAACTAATTCACATAAAATACACATGGGGTAAGAAAATCGGGAATGAATCCTCTCTCACGTGACTCTATTGAAATTTTCACCATCTATTAAAAATGAGAGAGAAATGAAATTTTCAAAAGTGTGGTGTTAAAGTGTGTTTTAAAGGCGGGGATCAAAAAAACACGAGGAACCACGGCATAAAAAAATTGATAAAATCTATTTCCAAAAATAATTGTGCTATATATCATGAGGGGTTTTCACGCGAGATTTTTACGAATGCTCTTTTTTAATATATTTCTTTCTTCTGTTTACCTTTTTTTATTTATTTATCAATTTTCCTATATATAGCTACTACTATTAAACAGAGACAATAAAAAAAACACATACACAGTTGGAATATTTATTATGGTATGTGGCTTCACAAGTATTGAAATATTGACTAGTCTTTACATGTGAGGACAAATGCCTTGAAATTATTTAGAGTTTTCAAAAAATAACAAAGTTTAGGTGATACACATAAGAGAATTTGAATTAACAAAATAATGGAAGTTAATGATTGCATATACAACAAGTTTACGTCTTGAAATTATTTAGAGTTTGAAGAAAATAACACGAAGTTTAGGTGATACGCATAAGAGAATTTGAATTAACAAAATAATGGAAGTCAATGATTGCATATACAACAAGTTTACGTCTTGAAATTATTTAGAGTTTGAAGAAAATAACATGAAGTTTAGGTGATACACATAAGAAAATTTGAATAAACAAAATAATGGAAGTCAGTGATTGCATATACAAGTTTACGCCTTGAAATTATTTAGAGTTTGAAAAAAATAACATGAAGTTTAGGTGATACTCATAAGAGAATTTGAATTAACAAAATAATGGAAGTCGGTGATTGCATAGACAAATTTATAGGTCCTCTAAAAAAAAAAGGTTACAACGCTAGTGAAATATTCATGATAGATTTTGTCGTTGTATTAAGCATTTTTATTCCAAAAAAAAAAAAATACAACTACTTGAAACAATTATTCAAGAGGTTGAGACTCGAAGAGACAAACCAGGAGTACAAAATTGTCAGGAAACAACAACATATCTTAAAAATACAATACCTTATTTCACAACTTCAATCTAAAATAAATAGTCTTTCACCCATAATTTTGATAATAATACGTAAAAGAAATGACTTAACTAGTTTATCTTGGAGGTGGTGGTGGTGGAATGCGAGATTTCACCCACGCTAATATCCCTAATGCAAGAATAATCCATCCAAACACGACACATATAAAGTCACTACTCTTCTCCTTTTTAGATTCCTGAAATGAACAGATCTATACGTACTTGTTAAGTTATGTACAATTAAACTATAACAGACATTCCTTAGTTTAAACGAGTCAGACTCAATATCGACAAGTTGTATCCCTTTGGTAAAATATTAGCATAACCCTGGATAAAAAAATTGAAGTAGCAGAGGATCCCCATGACTCGCCTGACCAAGCCCATTTCTGTGCATCTCTGCGTGTATTTTTGGGCCCTGTGAGACATGACTAATACATTCATCAATGTAGGAAAGATACAGTAGCAAACAATTTACATACGATGTTTTTTGAAAATACGGAATCAACAAATTAAAGCAGTTTCCCGAAATGCATACGAAAACAACATCAACCTGTTTGTGAAATTTTTCGTAGAGTTCCTCTACCAGTAAAACATTCAAGCATGCAAATAATAGCAAACATCACAAGACCAATTATCAATTTATCATGTGAACTAAATAAATTCCAACAATGCAGATGAATGTCGATGATGATGTTTTTAACTTTAAGCAAATTTTTTAACATGAAAATAAAAATACCATTCAAATGAATGATCGATATTTCTATTGTTGCATTACCGTAAGAGCACATTCCAAGCATCGTCTGTAGTAACCATTTTTGGGATCCTAAAATTTCAGAATCAACTGTTAATAAACTTCAACAACAAAAAGTGATGCTTGTGATTATATGTTGAGAAGATAAGAGCAAATACATTACCATGACCACAGCTTTACGGAAATACTCACATGCCCTGTCAAGATAACCATGTGCCTCGTTGAAATCGGGAGTTAGAAGTCCATAAGACATGTGGGCCTTCCCCAAGGACCAAAGAGTGCAATGTTTTGTTGGATTGATTAGTAAAGCCGCCTCAAGTTTAGAAAGTGCATCTGTAATTAGCAGGCCAGTTCCCATCAAAAGGCAAAATAATCAATGACAATATTTTTATTTATTGGTGTGGGAGGGGGTGGGGGGTCATGGATAAAGTGACCTTAATAATAATTTTACAACTGTTGAGATTTGAACCCTGCACAATTAGTAATTAAGGTACTCCCTCCGTTACGTTTTACAAGCAAAACTGTGCTTTAAGAACTGTGCTTGATTTTGCCCATGAATATACCTTCAATCATCTTCTTGGAATTAATTCTTAGGATCTTTTATGAATGTCAAAAACTCCATCAAAGCTTGTCCCCACTTGATAAGATTCTGCATAAATATTTAGTGAGTTTTAAGTTTTATGGTGGCGAAAATTAATTTCGATTGAGCATACATTTATTTCTACATTGGAAAGAACTTAAATGCACGATCAAGAGAAAGCCACAACTTTGGTGCACAATGCAAGTTAGTGAAACATGAATCCAACCACAGACTGAATTGATTTAATAAAATTGAATTTTATGTTTGAATATGTTAATATCAAAAACAAGTTGAACGATAAATTTGAATTTTAACATCAGGTCTAAAGACAAAAACTACATATTGTATGTTTAATTTAGAATTAGCTCTATAGACAAAATCAATTATAAAAAACATCTTTTCCAAGCAACAAAGTTTAAGCGTTATAATGGAACACAAACTATTGAAAAAAAACAAACAATAGAAATAGTATTGTAGCCACGCAAGTGCAAGTCCCTTGATAGCTACAGAAACGATTATATAAAAATTATTAGAGTAATCGTGATACATACATCAGCGTCAAGAGGATTTTTAGCGTAGTTTTCTTCAGCGGTTTTTCGATTGCGGTCGGCTACAAGCAACTGACGATAGTCCTCTTCAAGAAACTCCATATTCAATTCTTCCGTGATCGTCAAAAAATTGTCTTCTACCACTGCACTCTGCAAGTACTATGTCGCAAATATACCTATGCCGCAAGCAAACGCATATTATATACTAAGAAGGAGAAAAACAAATATTGGGCCTAAGCGAAAAGCCCAACGATTTTTTACTTTCGCGGGAAGATAGTTTAATATGACGATAATACCCCTTTCATATTCCCGCCAATTTGAAACCCTAATAAATTGGTAAAGAGAGAGAAAATAAGAGAAAAGAATTGGGAATTGTAATTGTAATGGTTATGGCAGAGGAAGAAGAGAAAACGTTGTCGTTTGAACCAGAGTTTCCGAAGAGTAGAGTGAAGAAGATAATCACTCTGGACAAAGACGTGAAGAGGGTGAGTTCAGAAGCGTTGTTCTTGGTGTCACGATCTACGGAGCTTTTTTTACAGTTACTTGCTGAAAAGTCTGCGGAAGTTGCTATTGAGAAGAAGCGCAAGACGGTGAAACTTGAACATATGAGAATCGCGGTGAAGAGAAACCGTCCAATAAGCGATTTTCTACTCGATTCACTTCCGGTGCCTTCTGAAACTGTGAAATCTGATAAACCAGTGGCGGTTGCTGATAGGCCTAAATCTGTTCTGGTTGGTACTCGTCGCATCGATCAAATCTTCCGAAAGTCTGAAGCCGAAGTTGATGCTCAAGCGCCGGAACCTGAGCCGGAACCTGAACCAGAACCGGAACCCATGGAGGAGGCATAGGTTGTGTTCATTTGTTCTCTCTGTAAATGAGATTTGCTGATTATGTTAATGACGTATTGGCATAACTATGAGATTCTAATTTGTAAGCGACTCGTTAATCATATGTTATGTTTGTTTTTACATAGAAATTGGGGTATTCAATTATGATCTACAATGGAGGAGTAGCTGTGTTTTTCTTTTTGATTTGTTGTTTTTTGACCTATTAATGTTGCAATAGTTTACTAATTTCAATTTTGCTTATAGTGGTGATTATATTGCAATTTCTCTTTTGATGCGTCTCTCTCGAATGGGACGGAAACAAATTTAGTTTGTGTTATCCCCTTTGTAGCATGGACACTCCATGTCCGATCAAATGTATGTTCGGTGTCCGACACTGACACATGCGAGTGCATTGAGTTAATTCATATTCTATAATTATCGTGCAGCGTGCTAGCATGGGTGTCGCGTCCAGTGTTTGTGTAGGTGCTTCATAGTTTAGCACCTGCGGGTAATTAAGCTGGGGTAGGCTTATCGATAATCTTTAATTTAATCCATAAACCCTACATCTATACTGTGTCTTGGTGAAGTTTAGGTTTTTGTTGCTGTCATGTAATTCTTGTGGTTTCTTGTCTGTGACCAATTCATGCCTTATGGGAATCCATCAACAAGCAAAATGGTTTCTCTTTTAGTGGATGCTGGTGCAAAATTGCAAATAAAACAATAAACTAATTAATCTGTTTGCAGTTGACATCGAGCATGAGTTAATCAATTTGGGCAACTTAAGAGCAAAAAACATATGTCGAGTTTGGATTTATTATTTTGTATGTTCACAACAGTATGGAAATCGAGCTTTATGAAGCTTCAGTCAAAATGTATGATTCTTGATAAAGAATTTTAAGGAGAAAATGGTCCAGAATGTGTGGACATAATGGAAGATGCTTCGTCTTGCATATGAAAAGTAAAGGTAGGTTCGTCAAAAATTGTTTTCCTTTGTATCTTCCTTCCATCCTTAATGAAGGATATACCTTGATTTCCTGAACTTATGTTGTTTGATCCCAGTTGTTGGATACCCATTGGGAGCCTTTTGTTCATGGGTGGAGAATAATCTAGACTTCCATTTAAGCTTCTATTTGGAAGGCGTCTACTGCTGGTGCCTGGTCTTGACGCGTATGTATTATCGCGCTCAAAAACTACCTGGCTCTGGACCTTCTTCTTTTCCCATGACTGCAAACCAAACACAGAAGAAGTAAGAATAAAGCTATCATTGAGGAGTATACTAAAACTTTGCATGTCATGAATCTTTTCATGGACAGCATAGTTTAAACATCGATTAAATATTTGCTTTGAACTGCTTTGTGAAGCTGTCACTGTCTATCAAATACTAACCTGCTGTCTTTTCTTATCATCCTCCTTTTCTTGCCTTAGCATGTTATATTCGTCCAGTATTTCCATTAGAGGAACCTACATAGATGTCATTTTGTCTTGCTGTTATTGACTTAATAAAGTATGGCATCTACTATAAAAGGTCAATCCAGAAAATACAAATCAGATCATGAAAGAAACTGCGAGAGTGTAAAACTTATCAAACCGTTTGATTTAAACATATTGAAAACGGTATCATACAATATGCTTCTGGGAATTCTTAAGATTCTTTGTTATCTTGGGAAGTGCTGAGGTGTAACTGTGTAACTGTATTCCTTTAAAAACCATACGGGAGTAGTTTATAACGTTACTTGTTTTACAGAGGTTGTGAGATGATGCATCTCATGTGAAGAAACTAGAGTTTCAGTATCACATCATGAATACTATGCAAAATGTTTCTTACAGTGTCTGACAATAGGTCTGAATCTGAATATGATTTCCATTGTGTAGCAAATTGTCAAGTGTTCTTAACATGTATAATGAATACTGTTCAATGTTGAATGAGAAGGATATTTCTGAATGCAAGTAATTCAGAGAACGACACCTTCAAGTTTTGTCTTCTTTTATATGTGGTAACAGTTTTTTACTATGAACTTGCTCCGTGAATTTTTGGTTCATCGGTGTTTTGTATGCTACGGCATGTGTCTGGAGACATTAGCTGGGGCTATGACCTTTATAACAATATATAAGTATAAATATATAGGGGATCCTTATTACTTATTTGGTCTTTCTTGTTCCCTTTTAAGAATTATATAGACCGTTTCATATGCACCTTTCAAGTACATATTTTCTAGTATAAGTGAATAGTGAATTCAAACTGTTGCAGAGTGTAAGATATCTTACCTGATCATACAAGAAAACTCTATTTCTTTCTGCTTCCCAACTACTAGTCATTTTTATAAGCAAATCTACCAGAGCTGAAAAATAGCAGCAACTGAATGTAAGCATTGTGTGATTGCTCTCCAGTTGGTCCAAATTATATTGTTTTGATCTTATCATATATACCTGGCATTCTACTGACCATTATACGGGCACGTTCAGCTCGTCTCAAGTTTTTATGAGCTCCTCTACTGACTGAGTATCGTTTCTCATCCTGATAGCACACTTGGATTATGAATCATATCATAGACACAGTCATTATTTAATTCTATTTATGAAGATCGATTCAAATCAAAATTCTAACCATGCTGTATTCTTCTAGCCAGCGCTCCTCATCACGTGCTAACATCCACTTCTCAACTTTTTCCATTATAGCCTTCCTGCTCGAAGCCTCTTCTTTTGCTCTTGATATCTGTTCATCCATGCTCATGAGGAGATTGGAATGGTCAATCTCCCCTTTTATATATGTAAGTCAATTTTTAGGCTGGTTTACTTTTAAAATGAATACATATACATTTTTAAAATGGATTACACACATTAGCTAAATTCACCTGCGTTTATGAGGCTAATTATATTGTTCATTTCTGTCCGTGAAGGAATCTCCACGTGTGATTTCTTGCATATCAACTCCAGTTCCTCCTGCTTCTTTTGGAATAGCTCCTTCATCTTGCTTGCTTTTTGTTGATCTAGTCTTTTTACTTCAGCTTCAGTCTTGTAAAAAGTTGAGGCTATTTAAAAATCTTAGACATTATATTTTATAGATCTTTAAGTTAGATACATACCTGCTGGACAATCTCTAGAGTTAGACTTCCTGGATCTGATACCTCTGCTGATGAGGCTGACAGCAAATTGATAACATGGGAAAAAGATTGCCTATCACGGTAAGGTGTATCCATAAGATTCCAAAGATTTGATAGTGTTTTGCCTAAATGGTGAAGCTGCAAATCATATCAACAATATGAAATTGTATAAAATTGAAAGCCAAAAAGTCAATAGAAAAACACAGTACTTGAAGCTTAAAGACCCTGATTATTTTGTCTCCTGATAGGTTAGTACTTTCATAACAGTGATAATACATAAGAAAGATTTCCTTTCGTGTAGTGAAATTTTTATAATTGTGACCAGAATGTTATTTTGATGAAAAAATAGCTGTATCACTGTCATAAGAATTGAAGGTAACAGATGTTTTTAAGTTCCTTTGGCTACTAGATTACTCCTTACAAAGGGGAGTAAGTATGCTTTGACAGAGTAAATTTAAACAAGCTTTTCAAATTTCACATAGTTATATAAATCCCCAAAAGAAAACAATAATAGCAATAATTCACCTTGTCCAGCCGATTTTGCTTTTCTTCATAAAGTGACTCCACCGTGATATTGAGTTTATGTAGGATACCGTCGCTTATATTTTTTGTTATTCCGCACAAATCATTCAAGCTGGGGTGGAGTTGAAGGATGATTGAAGAGGAATCCTTTCCCAAGATTGTGGATAAGCTGTGTATTTTGTCTATGTATTTCTCCACTTGTTGTAGTCTTTCATTCTATAATAATCACAAAAATGTTAAAGTTTGAAGAATACTAACCCCTTAATGGTGGGGTGAAAAACATCAATTTTTGTTAGGTACCTTCTCATTGTAAAGCCTTTGCAACTCATTCTGATAATCCTCGAGTCTTTTTAGTGACAGATCATTCTCATTTACTGTAACGGTTGAGGGTACATCGTCCGAGTTTCCTGCAATTTCTGCAGAAATTCTTTGAATTTTCCCTTGCACAGCTCGGAATTGGTTTAATCTTTCTTCTTTCCTCAAGCGCATTTCCCGGAGTGCTGGAGTGATTGAATCTAGCTGCTCTTTTAGCGTACCCGCCCTTTTTTCTGGCTGCAGTTACTATCGTCAGTCTAGAGTCTACACTGATTCATGATTTCTTGATGAAACATAGACATCTATTATTGAGTCACATTTAAGATACTGCAACAAAGTAGTACTGTTTGCTAAATTTAACTCAGCACCTCGATTTATCTGTTTTATACTATCTTTCTCACAACTAACACATTACATTAACATAGACGATTTTGTCTACTTTGAAAAATAAGACATGGTAGAAAACATAAATGGTATTCAATAAATAAGTCGGGTATGCTCCGAATAAAAGTATTAATAATTAGAACATGCTTTTACTTTAGATATATGAATATATGCAATTGATCTCTATTGCTTGTTATTATTCCTGGTGCTGATTGTTTACTATCAAGTACTAACTGGATATGGCTAAGTGAAAGGGTACCCGTCCAGGAAGAGATCGTTCGCCAAGGGACAAGAGTAGGTGAGTAAATTCTGCCTCTGCTTCAGCCAACTTCTGATGCAGACTAGCTCTTGATGTATTTGCTCTGTCAACTTTTTTCCTGTAAACCTCAAGGCACTCTTGCTCCATATCCAGCAGAACCTTTTCCCTCTCGAACTTGTCTTCTCCAATTTCATCCCAAATTATCTAAATTCATTTAACACGAGAAACAAAATTTTAAACATGACAAAGATTATCTTATGGCATAATTAACTTGTGAAATAAACTTTGTTAAAAAAAAAACTTTAAAAATAAATAAGTTTCTTGCCTGCAGTTCCTGTAAAAGGAACCCACACGAGGTTTCTAGCAATGTGGAGCTTCTCATTCCAATTGGTGTCTGGAATGAGCCCATTTGATGGTACCCTTCAGTGGAGATTAAACTTAGATAATGCTAAAGTGTGAAATTTCTAATGATGAAGAGGTAACAAAACTCAAAAATGATGTGAAAGAAGTGTTGGTGTCAGTGGAGGTAGTATTTTTGCCATTTGGTATTGGATTTTGCTTAAAAGACAAGGGTGGCAGAGGTGGGTAATGTAAGCTTTGGGTTCAAGAATCAGTCAGTTCTTTGATCCTTCATACTTTATCTTTTTGTTTTCTTTTTTATTCTATAAATTTTGTAACATATTGATATCACTGTCTCTTTCATAAAAAATAAAATAAACTGTCTCTGTCTTTAGAACCTAAAAAATTGATGGAGTTCCTTATTTAGAGATATCAAATGTGACATCTGTTTTGCACCAGGCTTTGTAAAATACGGTTCTTTTTTATTTTACAGGACTTGATTCCTACGTTACCTTTCTTTTTTCTTTTGGTACAATAAGTTATCTTTCTAAAGCAAATGATTCTGATCGTGATTGGGATAGCTAAGTATGAGATAATTATGTTTTGCTTTTTGTTATGAATTATAAGGCTGATAATTTTCCTTCTAAGTTTCCAGAAGTGTGATCAAATATAGTAGGGCATCATTATCACGTGTATTGCGAGTTTTTTTTTTTTTTAAATTAATAAAGAAAAGAAGTTTATTTAGGTTCAAAGAAAGCAGCACTAAATTTAATTTGGAGTTCCTATTGAAACTTATTGAATAAAACGTTCTACCTTATTCTAGTGACTAGCAAGAGAGTAAAGTCGAGCCGTATCTTGACAAAGACGAAAGACGGCATAAAAATGAAAAGATATATACAATGAGAATATGAATTTGTATAGCACACTAAATAATCTTCCCCATCTTATATTATAGGCTGTTTATAGATGTACACATTCCGTCTCATTTTAGATATTTACTTGAGTTTTGCACACTTCTTTATATAAAAGTTAAATAAAAAATTGAAAAGGACACGTTAATAATGATCAAGGGTAAAATGAAAAATAATAGTTGGTCCAAGATGGGTCTCTAACGATGGTCGGCATGATGAGGGACAACAAAGTACTTTTTCGGTAGGGGTGTTGTATTAGCAAACACTTACAAGCTCTGGGTAGTGGAAGATTGAGGTGGGTGAGAAGTTGTCAAAATAATCCATACCCTTCTCTTGAGTGCTAAAGTCCTATATAGTGGAGTCTTTAAGGAGTTTGTGGAAGAAATCTCGTTAAGCGATTTTCATCATAATTTTATGATCTTGATCAAGTGACCATTATCCTAAAAGGAGTGACGCGCGTGTGTTGATGAACTTTTTGGTGTAAAGTTCTTTTTGGGTAAGTTTAGCTCGGTCTAAAACAATAATTATGAATGTTCTTTTTTTACAAATAATTATGAATGTTTTATTGATGTTAAAAATGACTTAAAATGAGAAGAAAAGAAAATTAAAAAAAAAGAACTTATAATATTAGAAATTAGAATGATGGAGTAAGTGAGAGAGAGAAAAGATTGAACCCATAAAGTCTTCTTTTTGTTTTCAAGATGAAATTTTAAATTATACACTTAAATAAGATGTCATGTACTCAATGTTTTAAGATCAATGTAGATATCTCTAATATTTGAACGGTAGACTCCCCTCTTTATTCAAAATCAAAGATAAGGTTTAAGGAAAATAATTCTACAAATCATGATGTCATTTAGGAGAAAGCAACAATTCTAAAACGAATAATGTGGATACGATACTAGTACAAAAGAATGATTCACCAATGGCGCAGCCACAACTAGCTATAAAGCCATTTACATTTCATTTTCAAACCACCCAAGTATGGTTAGCAATTCGTGTGAGTGTGACTGGTTCAATTCCGTTCGCATGCATTTTTGTATCCCAACAGGCAACAACATTCGTAACAAATAGCATAAAAATTCATGTAATCGAAAGCTGCACAGTACAAACAAAGGATACACTCTCGAACTGTGTCATTCATGCGGTACATTCATGGACCTACGTACGGTGTAAATCTTTTTTTTGTGGTTGGTAAGAGAATATATATAATTAAGTATAAATCTATGTACCGTGTATTGAAGGTGGGGGGGAAGGAGAGTAAGAAAACGACGTTTTATCAATAAATTTTAATTGCACTAAAGGCACTGATAAATTAATAATAATGGCTGAAAATCTCAAATTAACGCTAAACTTTGCTTTTTACGCAACACTTATGCTCCATTAATTAGCTCTTGCTATCATTTACCAAATTTGAGTAAGCATTTTCATTGAACACCAAGTCTAAAAATCGACACAAGGAATGTTTCAGTTCCAATCAATGACTCTAGAATAGTAGCATTACATTACTGGACTATAAACTCGTGTAACAAATTTGTTCAATTAGTTGATCCACATCATCTAGGCTCTCCCTATCAATGATTAGTCAAAACTTGCAAAGTGAGAATTTTTGTAACACTTCAAAAGGTGTTTGCTTTAGAGATATCATAGCATGTAAGGAATGCTGCGTATAAGAACATCGTCAATCATCATTATTATTACTAGTATCATATGCCGGTAATTATTAGCTTGAACCACTTATCAAGAAAGAAGACTGTAAGAAGGCATGTCTTCAATTCGTAGAACATCGTCAATCATCAACTCTTTCTCCAGCTGAACTCGCGTTGATTTCAAGATATCCTGTGATGACAGGAATGAAAAATAAACAATTATTCAACCCCTTTGAAAGAGTCTCTTCGATAAAGCACACAAAATTTTACATATGAACATCAATTTTGAAATCCAGGACTAAGGTTAAAAAGAACTCATGTATCATATAACAAGTAGACGGATTCTCACGTTAAACTGCATGTACGTAGCGTTTGTCTCCAACCACTGTTTGTCCATAACCACAAATGCCACACAATAAAGCAAATCAAATGCCCATTCATTTTCTGCAAATGTTGAGAATATATCAGAAGAATGGTTATAAGAGGACGAAATTGTGATCAATTTAGGTTTTCCTTCTCAAAACAAAATAAAATAATACAGTTTCTAATTTTACCTGAAAGCATTTGTAGAAAAACTGTTCTTATGAAAGTCCTGGGTTTGGCTGCAAGTGAAGAAACTTCCCGGCATTAGCAGTATATTGTTTTCAATTTGAGTTTCATAAGAGACTCGGGCAACTAGACTCATGTTTAATTAAATGGGAAAATGTTAACAAAGTAAGTGTATAAGTGCACATTTGGATTGACAGTGAATTTGGTTGAATCGCGATGTAGCACTGTGATTTTGTCAAATTTACCGCCAATCCAGACATGCATTAAATATCTATGGAACACAATGCATAGTGACAGAATGGCTCATCCTCATGACATACTTGCTGCTTCAAGGTCTAACATTTGCATAATCATGAAAGTAATATTCACGCCAGCAACAGCAAAGGGATACTCGAAGACAACTCCCTTTCTTCCTTGCTTCATCAGAAGATTCTGGAAAGAAGTCTGCAACACAAACAGAAACTTTAAGATAAATGAAAATAAATTATTCGCAGAGTAAAGATCGGAGCTCAGGAAAGTTGGACCACATAAAACTGATTAATTTGGTCCAGAGAAAAATTCATGGACTCGTTGGATTTTACCTAAAGATTACATCGACGTTGGAAACCTGATATTTTAATTTTTGGGTCTAAGAAAGATCCAAACCTGGATCCTCTGTAGTCAACCTTACAATGTAGACGGCTAGATTGTTAGATTTTATTCTTTCTTTCATCATCTAACAGTCTGTCGCCGGCTGCACCGTAAAGCCAACTGTAGAGGAATAGGATCCATTTTGAAAAGATTGTGGCTAGTTAAAATGCTTACGGAGAATGTCTTTGCAAAGAATAGTAGGTTCTCCAAGGATATAAAACCAGCTCCTCTGTTCAGGAAATGGTCCAGAATAGTAGGGTAAGTAAAAACTATGTATAGAACAAAAACAACTTAAAAACATAAGAAAGAGATGATGAGCCAAAAATGTAACCTGAAATCAGTAGATGGATCTCTTCCCTGCCATCCCATTTCTTTCCATTGATCAGAAATCAAGCCTTTGAGCTCATTACCAGGGAAGGAAGCAGACCAAAGAGCTCTCAAAGCATCCTGTCCTTGAAAGAGTTACATCAAATCATCAAAAGAATATGCTTACTTTGATGCAAAGTAAAATAAGAAAACACGTGACTGAACCAAAAGTTATAGAATATATATACCTGGTGATCAAGCTTTGAAGCATCAAAGTAAACTTTCATTCGGCGTTTTAATCTTCTAAGTCTTTCCTCCTGCAAATAAAAAATGTAACTCATTGTTTTTGGGAACACAAGAGGGCCGTAGCCCAAAAAGGAGAAAATTACAAAGCTACACACGGAGTTGCAACTCCAGCGATATCAGCAGGGAAAAAAATGTCTAATTTGATCATGGCAGTCCTCAAAAATAGTGAAATTTTCTTCAGCTTCAAACTCCAACACAAAAGTCCGTCCACACAGAAATTTGCTTCACGATACATATGGCTCATTTTGATTTCCAATTCCAACATCTGTCTAATTTTTCGAACAAGCCTATACCCCCAACACCGAACCATCTCCTCTATTATTAACCAATGCTATCAGTCCTCAATATATTTGTGAGAAAAAGATATGCGGTAGTGGAAAACACAAACACACTAGACTTCGAATAACATTAAAACCCTAGCT
>Ga0099826_10001402_pt1 | contig 14385 bp, 14 predicted proteins | sample Mtrugardesep15_FD_76830 | JGI IMG/M metagenome (GOLD analysis project Ga0099826, IMG submission 76830) | Root nodule microbial communities of legume samples collected from California, USA - M. trunc garden sep15 | ecosystem: Host-associated > Plants > Roots > Nodule | place: USA: California... | reverse complement strand
TTGGCAGGATCGAATTCATCATACCACACAGATTGGGGATACCATCATACCACACACAACTAACTTATGTATCGTAGAATTAGGAAATAATAAAAGCTTTCAAAAAAAGAAAACAATGTGCAGTAACGATAGCTGATATCAAAGTAAGCATGAAATTTTCAAGAACACACTACGCTTGTAAAACAAGTAAACAAAATCAAGAACTTAATATATTAAGTTTGTTGATCCAATCATTTGATGACTTTTTGTAAAAAAAAAACATTGATTAGATGTTGGATATTATATCCAACAAACATTTAGGGTATGAGAGTGTTCAGATGACAATGCAATCAAACTTTTAAACTATTCTCATGTAATCGATTTTCCTTACTAATGCTTCTACACCTATATTCTTTGCACATGCAACAACAAAAAATATCTTAATATGTTTTTATGATTCTATTTCTAATCTCATCTTGTATAATCATTCATTCCATGTATGTAATATTACAATCTCAGCAACACTAGATTTTTCTATAGCACATTCGAGGGTATCCAGGGGAGAAAAAACAATAAACTGTTCCCAGCTTCGATGTGAAGAAAAGTGTTTATTTAATCAAGATTTCAAGCCACATTATGGTGTAATAATTGCATTACATGTTACCTGGTATGGTAACACCATAAGATCCATTATAAAGCTAATGGACAAAATATTTAAGAGTAGTGAAAGTATATATTTTCCTACTAATTGGACTAAGATTAGTAAGATTAGGCCACACAACATTCACTTGCGTGTTTCAACCATTTCAGCCTTCTTCTGCACTTTGGCTTAAATATATTTATTTCACAATCAGTTTCATGCTTTTGGATGTCTGAATAGAACAAACAGTATTTTAGACTTACCAGCTTTCTCTTCATTTCGCTTTTTAGCAGCTTCTGTCCTTTGCTGACGTATAAGAGCTAATCGTTCTGCACAACATCAACAAAGAAATTAAACATTAATAATTGAAGGAAAACTTTTCGACATGTGTAGTGTAAGGCGAGTTCCTCTTGGAATCAACTTCTCAGGATCCGTCTCCTCAACTATGGTATATCAGCTAGCATTTACCTCTCCTTCCCAAACATATTGCTTATCGGATCTTGGACTCTTTGTTGAGACAACCACCTTCAAACCACACAAAAAAATATACATAAATAAACTGCCAGCTAAAAACTTAAAATGAAGTACCACATCATCATCACTTTTATCCAAAAATACATACCCGATCAGAAACTAGAAAAGCAGAATAAAATCTCACACCAAATTGACCAATTAAGTTGTTGTCAGCACCAACACCCTTACTATCTGCGTGAATCTCATCGGACCCTGTCCATAAATCATCATCCTTGTATTCATTCCACAAATTTTGTCGATGACCATCATCTTCATCACCACTAGACATAGTTTCAACAATTATATCAACAATTACAGACAAAAAATACCAGAATTAATTTCAAATTAATAAAACTAATAGGGAAGGTATCAGATAATAAGCGGAGTTTTTGTTCATCAAAGAATAACATCAGTCTATAGAATGACAAATTTTTAACATCATTTACCAACCCTTATATAAACAAAAAACATTAAAACACAAAAACAGAACAAAAAATGAACAAAACATTACAAGATTGAGGAAAATGTATATGGCATCAGTTAGTCAGAGGTTTTTGCCAACACTTGTTATTCAGTATATCAATAAGCGTTAAAATTAATCATCATTTGCCATATACTTTCCTCATTGAAAATTTGAATAAAAAGGGATTTTTGATTTGGATTTCGGTAGATCCATTTGACCCATTGCAATTTTTGAAATTGTTTTCGTGCAATAAGCTGGTAAGTCTACCGTTTTGGATCTGTGCATTAGTTATATCTTCACTGTCGTTGAAAATTGACACAGATGATGAGGGTAAACAGATGCACAAATTCAATTGATAATCAAATTTCATTAAAAATTAAGAAATAATTGAATTCGGGGTTTTGAAAAAATAAACTAATCGGAGTAAAAACTTAACCTAAACTTAAAACTAAAAGAAAAAAAAATGGAATGGAATGAGATTTGAGGGCTAAGGTGGTATGGAATTTGTGGGTGAAGCGAGAGAGTATATATAAGGGGTGAGAGGAAATTAGGGTTTGGGATTGGGATTGGGCTTTGCTGCAGCGGTGACGAAATCGATGAAGCAGAGACTCATAACCAAAACCACCGTCGGAGAAATCTTCAAACCCGGAGCATCATCAGTGTAGAATCTCAGCATGTTGCTTCCTCCGCTAGATCCACCTCCAACGTTGGCGGTGCTGTTTCCGGAGGTGAGACGGCGACGACGCATGCCGGTTGTTACGGCAGCGGAGCCGCGTGGTGCGGCGAGTCCGCCTCCACCTGGACGGGAGGATGTGGAGGTTGATGATTGAGATTGAGATGCGCCTTTAGCCATGATGATGGAGGAGGGGAGAAGGTGTTAGAGGAAATGGAAGGGGAAAGTGAAAGTGGGTGAAAATTTGAGAAAAGGCCTCCGTGAGTTTTTTAGTTTTATTTTAATTTAATTAAAATACTTTTTAAATCTGGTTACCCCGTTTAAATTCTTTCTAAACAAAAACCTTGCCACTTTTCTTCTTTTTAAATCAAGTGGATAGCAACCCATTTAAAATGCCTGACTTAATAAGTGTTTTTTGTACTAGTGTGTAAATATTTTCTTGTTTGGATATTCATTTATGACACAGTATGCTTTTTGTAGGTGATGTAATCATGTTTGAAGGAGTCAATGGAGGACTTGAACGAGAGGTTGGAGACATGGAGACAAGCATTGATAAGTGAGACAAAATAAATCAAATGTAATTTTAGCAAAAAACAAAGTATTCTATCTTTGACAGAGAAATAAAAGATGATGTAAATTATTTAATTCAAACTAGGTAGTTGAAATGGAGAAGAGCATCACGTGTTTTATATGATACAAAAATACAACTGAAGTTGGATGGAAAATTTTATCAGAGGGTTGAAAGACTGACGATGTTGTATGGAACAGGGTGTTTGGCGGTGAAGAACCAACATGAGAATAAAGCTAGTTTAGCAGAGATTATGATGTTGTATTGTATGTTTGGTAGGACTACATGAGATATGATTAGAAATGAAAATATTTGAGAGAGAGTGTGTGTGTGGAGAGAGAGCTAGAGAGAGTTGAGGTAACACTTATGTTAGAAAAGATGATTGAAAATAAGTTTACGTGGTTTGGGCATGTAGAACGAAGCTATAAATTCTATAATAAGAAAAATAGATTAGATGTATAATATTCGTAGTTTACATAAGTATATTTTTCAAATGACACCCATAAACTATCATTGATCACACTAACAAAGACTCACTTAACAAAGACATCTAATTTTGCAAGGAGGAAAAATAAAAACAAAAATATGACAAACAAAACTTTGCTATATTTGTATAGACTAACATATTTGAACCATGTGTACAAACCTATTTTTAACACTTTTGAAGCAAACCAACTCAGCATCCCCTTATGGATTTGTCTCATAGACTACCAGTAGACAAACTTGACTTGCACCATCAAACAGAATTTGAGGCAAAATTTATACAGACTAGAAAATAATATCAACTAATTTTCAAGAAGCAATCTCACCCTGCTTGTACTTTCGCTCTTCAGTTATTTCAAACATCCCGTTACAAGATGTGATTTCAATCAGCACCTTCTCCTTCTTCATACAGATTACTACAAGCTTTGGTTCCGTTTTCTTAAGATAAATGACGAAGATGTAAATCAAGACCGTTTCTTTCCATGCCCCGAATAATTCTTGTAATTTCACCATCGGAAACTTTATCTGACTTGAATTTTGTTGCATTTATCCTTGCAAGATTCTTGAACGGCATGCACAATCTCATCACGCTAAGCCATGAATATTTGAATCTTTAGACTTCCTTATGAAGTCATCAATGTTGAATGCATAGACAGTTACACAATTCCCAATTCATAACAGTACCTAAGGACGGACAAGAGAGCTGAAAATCCAGCCTTATGACCATCACCTTCTCCCAAGTTTATTCTCCTTGCGTACCTTCGATTCCCATCCCACTACTAGAAAATTCAGTTTTAGTAAGGGTATAAATCCGTCACTAAACTACTATAATTCCGTCACAAATAAATGTAGTGACAGATTTTGGTTTCCGTCACTAAGGGTGTATTTTATTAGGTTCTAAGATATTTTAAAAGACTTTTTTTAATGATGAAATTTTTTTGTGATATTCAATCAAGACTCTTTGCAACTTAAAAAAAGTCTAGTGGTATTCAATCAAGAGTCTTTATCATTTTAAAAAAGTTTTCAGGTATTCAATCAAGATTTTTCATCACTTAATAAAAGTCTCGTGGTATTCAAAATCAATCAAATTTCGAAGGATTGTTTAATAAATTGGATTTTGATGGATTTTATGGGATTTTTTAGTGAAATTTTAGCATGAAAAAGTCTTTCATGAAAACATGAGTTTTCTTGAGATTGTTTTTCTTTTAAAATTTTACTCTCTCTTCTCCTCTCTCTCTCTCTATTCTCCCTTCTCTCTCTCCTTCTCTCTCTCTCTCTCTCTCTCTCTCTCCCTATTCTCCCTTCTCTCTCTCTCCCTCTCTCTCCCTCTCTCTATATCTCTCGTAAAAAAAGAGAGTATGTATTGAGAATATTATGATATAGAGTGGGTTGTAATCATTTCATAATGAATCCTTAAAATTCAAAAAATATTTTGAAATCTTATAAATCCACAAAATCATTTCAAATCCATTAAAAATTTATGATGTAAATCCATTGAAATCCAAATTGTAAATCCTGATAGTCTTTTAAAATCATGGAAGTCATTAAAATTCTACGAAGTCTTTTAAAATTCTTAAAACTTTTTTAACCAAAAATTGTCCTTTAAAATCTTAATTCAATTCATGTGAGGGATTGTTGTTCCCTCTCTAATAGTGAGGGACCATTCCATCCTTTTTCACCAATATTCCGTCACTAATTAATGATGGATTGGTTTTCCCTTTCGAATTATGAGGGTATATTTCATCACTAATTGTGATGAAACTGAATTCCCTCACAAACTACAATCTATGGTTTAATGAGGAAATTCAAATATAAACTTGCATTATTGATTTGATGTTCAATTTCATGTCGGATTTCATTAATTAATTATATTAATATTGCAAATGCATTTACTATATTAAATAATATGAAACTTGTTGGAAATTATAAATACACAATAAAAAAACACTTTATAAATTGTCTTCATACCCATCACATACATTCATTACCATAAAACATAAAAGTCATAACGAAACTCTCAATAAGTGTACAACCATTGTTCAACACTCTCAAAATACATAAAGAGTCATTAGGAAACTCTCAAAATAAGTTTCATAAGAAACAATTCAATATTTTTAATGGTACTAGAAGTAACACATTAACTAAGTTTGCAACCAAGCTATCAAAATAACCATATATTATATATCTATATATCAAGTAGATGGAGGTGGAGGTGGATGTAGATGACCTTGAGAAACCATTTCCACCAATTTAGTCATTTGCTCATTAAGAAAACGTAAATCTTCTTACAATGCATGAATAAACTCCTTATAAGCCTTTAATTGCTCTTTAAGTGATGCATTTTCAACACTCATTTGTTCAAATTTAGATTGTAGGATGTTGCCAGATCTGGAAGATCTAGAGGAGTTATATTTCCTTGTTTCTGGGCCCAAACCATATATACGACCCTTCTTATTTATTCCTTCAAAACGTGAAACAATTGGGGGGAATAAATCAGTTTTTTCATTAATATCAATAATTGTTTGTGAGGGGTTAACTTCCTCACCAACTATGTAATTGACATCAGTGATGGTTTTAGTGAGGGAATCATTAGAGAATGATCAATTCCGTATCAAATTTCGTAACGAATGTTTAACTCATCAATGTTTTAAGGGATTTAGTTATGGGTATTTTGTGAGGGATGTATAAACCATTCCCTCACTAATCATTGCCAATTCAATTTTTGTGTTTAATACCGAAATCTGTCTCTAAATCCATCGCAATTAGTTACTGAATTTTATCCCTCCCTAAAATAGTAGGAAGCCTAAGAGGAGCAAATAGTGTATCTTTAAACATAAGAGGAAAGCTCTCAAGGGAGTGGAGTGTAATTTAATATATTTTTTGTTGCCATCTTATATGCGCAAAAGCTTTCACCGTCGTTTGATGACTACTCCTTGTCGGAAAACGTTTTTGACACATGAGTGAGTTTCAATACGTAAGAGATAGTGACTGAATCATTGACCACTTGTTTTAAGAAGCTTATATTCCTTACCATCGTCACATGGTTCTCAATTCGCTTTGGTACGTGGTACTGGTTCGGGTATGCGCTTCATAACTTTCAAAGAATTCGGTACGCGAGGGAATCCTTGAAGGTATTTGAGTTGACCCTAGCAAGGTTGTTAGCAGGCTCCGTAACTTTCCTAACCAACGAAGTTACTTTTCTGGGTTACATAATCATTGTTGAAGGTATTAGAGTTGGCCCTAGCAAGGTTGAGGCCATCAATAGTTGACCTATTCCAAAGTCAATTCATTATGAGAGAAGTTTCCATGGATTAGCTTCATTTTATAGAAGGTTCATCAAGAATTTTAGCTTTGTTGGTGCCCCACTTACAGATTGCATAAAGGGAGATAAGTTCCAATGGACCGAGCAAGCACAAAAAAGTTTTGACAACCGAAAACAACTTTTGACTAAAACACCAGTGGTAACCCTTCCTGACTTTGACCAGGTGTTTGAAGTCAGTTGTGATGCTTCCAATTCAGGAATTTGCGTGGTTCTATGCCAAGAAGGTCCTATAACCTTCTTTAGTGAAAAGCTCAACAATGGTAAACTTAGATACTCAACATATGATAAAGAATTGTATGCCATTGTCCGAGCCATGCAATATTTGAGTCATTACTTGTTGAATAAAGAATGTATTCTTTATTCTGATCATGAAGCCCTCAAGCATTTGAATTCTCAACAAAAGATCAATCACATATATGCTGCTTGGAATGAGTTTTTACAAGTTTATTCGTTCTTACTTAAACATAAGGCATAAGTTCCAAATGTTATTGAAGATGCTCTTAGCAGGCGTCATACCCTACTTGCCATTATGCATATGAAAGTAATTGGATTTGAGACAGTCAAGGAGTTATACAAAGATGATCCAGATTTTCAAAAGTTCTGGAATGCCACTGATTTACAATTCTCTCAGGACTACTACAGACATGATGGGTTTTTGTTCAAAGGAAAAACCTTATGTATTCTTCAATGCTCACTACGTGAAGCCATTGTTTGGGAAGCTCGTGATGGAGGATTAGAAGGTCATTTTAGATGATATAAAATTGTGGATTTAGTGAAAGAGAATTACTATTGGCCAAGACTTGAAAGAGATGTCTAGAAACATGTTCAAAGTTGTCGAGTTTTCCACTTGGCTAAAACCAAAAGCCAAACACACTGGTTTTTATATGCCACTCCTAGTTCCATAAGCACCTTGGGAAGATGTTAGCATGGACTTTGTCCTTGGATTGCCTCATACTCAACGCGAAAAGGATTCTATGATGGTAGTTGTGGATAGATTTTCAAAGTTGGCTCATTTCATCCCATGCCAGAAGACTAACAATGATGTTTAAGTTGTTGACTTATATTTCAAGGAAATTGTTCGTCTTCACGGAATTCCAAAAACCATCACTTCTGATGGGGATGTTAAATTCTTAAGTCATTTTTGGAGAACCTTATGGAGGAAGATGGGTACTAAACTTTAGTTTAGTAATGCTAGTCATCCCCACACAGATGGACAAATTGGAGTTGTTAGCAGGATTTTGGGAAACCTACGTCGAAGCTTTGTCGATAAAAACCTAAATTAGTGGGATGTCATATTGGCACAAGTTGAATTTGTATACAATAATTCAACTAATCAAGCTACCGTAAAATTTCCTTTTGAAGTAGCATACATAACTCGACCACATAGTTTGTTAGACTTGACTCCCTCATCAGATAAACGCTGGTTTAGTGCAGATGCATAAAGTAGAGAAAAAGAGATCAAGAAATTGCATGAACAGATTCGACAACGAATAATGAAGCAAAATTCAAGATACAAAACTAATCATGACAAGCAAAGAAGACAACAAATCTTTAAAGTTTGAGATTTGGTATGGATACATTTGCGCAAAAAACGATTCCCCAAACAAACAAATGCCAAGTTGTCACCAAGAGTTTATGGTCCCTTTAAAATAGTGCAAAAAATCAATGACAATGCTTACAAGGTAGAATTTCCAGGAACCTATGGCGTCTCAACAACCTTCAATGTTGCCGACCTTTCACTATATTTGGATGATGAACTAGATATAAACCCAAGGGCGAATTATGTTCAACCCAGGGAGGATGATACAGATCAAGGACTTTGCAGCCACCACCCTACCATGCTAGTTTCCCATTCCACCACCCTACTATTGACTTTAAGGCAAACAAGCCACCATGTTTGACAATATCTCTTTTTACTATATTTTGTTTCCATTGATGTATTAATTATTATTACTATTTAACTACAATCTTGCCTCTATGATTGCTATAAATAAGGTCACTTCCTTCATGTATCTTCATCAATTTGAAATATATAAAATTTGAGTTTCTCATTTGAGAGTTAGAGAGTGGATTCTCTCTGAATTTCTGAGCCACCTAATCAAAGAGGTTTAATTTCTCATGGCAACAAACATCATGACAAAACAATATAAAAACACACCCTAGATAGAACAAGAGAAGGATGAAGATCCTCTGCCTTGAAGATCCTGATGCTTGACTTGCCTTGTACCGCTAGCTTTCTAAATGAATATAATAGTGTGCAAGGGTCTCTATTTATAGTGCATCATTACTTAGGGATTAAGAGAGTGAAAATAAGGATTTTCTACCAAAAACGACTTGGAAAACAAGCAAATGAAAATTATTTGGCGTGCTCGTGCGTGGGGCGCTTCTAGCAGTAGCAAAAGCTTCCTTATGCCCAGGAAAGCTTCTGTCTATGCACATGGGTGCTTCTTACAACCCCTCGTGCACGAATTCTGCAATTTTTACCCTATTTCAAGTGTCCTTTTGTCTTGTGATGCCTTGGAAATTCAAATGAATTTTCTTCACTTTGTATTGTCTTCAAATGTCTTACAAAAACCATTGAATTTCAATCTTTATGCCATCTGAACTAGTACAAATCACGTGATCCTTACAATAGTGATTCAACGCCAAAGTCTCACTCTAACAAAATACAATGTACTAGGAATCTCACCTACAACGACACTATTCATAAATCAAGAATTCAAGATCAAAGACCTTATTTCAAATTATCTATAAAAGGAAGCATGCTTTATTGAAGAAGAAGTAAAAGAAGAAGAGATCAAACACACTCTAATTTGATTAAAAAATAATTATTAAGCTCTACTAAAATTTTCACACTTGGCAAAAATCAGAAATCTTTTCAAGTGTTGACACACTCGTAGTCTGCACTTCTAACTAGTAATCTTAATATGTGTTCATGTCATATATTCTTTCTTAGTAAAGTTGACACACTTGTAATATGCAATTTTAATTTGTTTACATATCTCTTGAATTGTTGTAAACACACAAAATTTATGGTCAAGAAGTCCTCTAGTTTCAGGCAAATAAGACATTTATTTTGAGATAAGGAAGTCCTATAGTTTAAGGTATTGAAGTCCTTTAGATTAAGGCAGGCAATGTTGGACTAAGTTGTCCTAGTATGTTTGTAACCAATCACATTATTACTCCTTCAATTGTGAGGGGATTTATGATTTGTACAATGAGCCAAGATAACCTTTTGTGTGTCATGCTTCTTGCCTTACTCTCTTTGCTTTTTGCACTAAGTGTTTGTTTGAGTTATGTTGAAAAAAGTTTTAAAATAAAAAACACAATTTTTTTTTAACGGCAAATATTATTAAACAACCAAATCCCTGCTCAAGATGAACAGAGACCGGTGAAGCTGCGAATACAAACAAAAGGCGTCGTATATAGGCGGAACACCTGAAAATAACCACCCTAAAAACACCCCTAATGACAACACCCATCAAAGAACACATCACCACCTAAAATAGACCACTTCACGAAGGCGACCACTATAAACACGATATCCAATACCTCTCCTCGTCACTACTCACCCCCAAATAAAAAACCCCTCAAAATTAAACTCCAATCCTGAACACCAAAGTCGAGCCACAACCGAAAAGCTCCTATCCGAAAGATCATTCAACTTCCACCACCTCTCAACCTCCGATCTACCAAAAGAAACCATAAAAAGCCCAAAAACCAACCTTGAACCAAAGAACTGACTCTCGATCTCGAATCAAAAGTGATCGGCCCACCAGTCTTTAGGAACAAATCAGAAGGGCACCCCTCACCCCCGATACACCAGAGAAACACCAAATCGCATCCAACAAGATTGCAGCTAGACACCGACTCCCGATCTCGAAGCAAAAGTAACCGACCCACCGGAAACCAGCACACAAAAAGTATGACAAACGACATGATATGCGGTGGTGAAAACAACAAACAAATCAAAAGGAAAAAGGCTCAACTCAACAAGACCCGCTTCCTCCAAACACCCTAAACACCTTAAACCCCAAAAAATGCAAATAAGAGCTAGTGACGACGAACAAGGACCCGAGTTGCAGAGGCTACCTCCAAAAGGAAATTACCCCCAACAAAATCCTCCTCCTCGCGTAAACAAACTCAGCCAACCCCTTGTATACCTCCCGTCCGCTAATCGTTCCGACACCAAATCCGGAGTCCAAAATAACCACGACCACCCATCCAAACCTCCCCAAAACTTCCCCACGATCCCTCGCGCAAAGCCGCCACCACCACCTCAATTGAAAAACCCACCACCACCGCACAAACAGTAAACAACATCAAAATGGTAAAAATAACGAACACATAGTGACCTCGGAGGATCTGCCACCAAACAAGCCAAAATCTGAAGCACCACGACCACCGACGTAAACAAACACAACCACCATGATCCGTACGACAACAAACGATCCGAAAGTTCGTTGAATGAGGATTAATCGTGAATAAAAGAGATGTCGCCACACCTGCAGCCGTCGAAAAAAGATCAAACATTTCATCACCACACATCGCCCCCTCCACACCACATGTCCGTCACCACCACCGACCACCCTGTCACCACCTACACTCCACCCGATCCACCCACCAACAACCGACACCTTCAGCCGTCGAAAAACGGTCCACACATATCACCACCACCACCACGCATCACCACCACTACAACACACATCACCATCGCTCGCATACATCACCACCTTACCACCACCGCCGCAGCCTCACCACCTCTAACCGGATCTATGATAGATCCACAACTACTCCACCTTGAATCACCCAAACTCACACCACCGAAACACCAACCAGATCTGAGCAGCGCGAGTTTGAAGATCCTTCATTGCTGAGAGATGAAAAACGAACTCCATAATGGTGAGGGGGAACATACGATGTTTGGTAAAAGTGTTGAGTAAAAAGCAATATAAAGTGTTGTATATCAGCTCATTTTGGCGAGGCTCAAGAACATATCTGAGCAGGAAACAAACAGGGTCGGATCTGGAACGACACAGGACAAGGAGCGCGAGAAAAACGGACACAAATAGTGCGCCACAAGGGGAGGAGGATGTTGGTGCGGAGATGAGGTCTTGACGCACCACCACCGCCGGCGTCGAAAAACTACATTGGATCGGCTGTTTTTGGATTAATGGGGGGAAGAAGGTTTGAAAGCTAAAGAGAGGTCAGAGGAATATTTTTAGAGATAGAAAAAAAATTAAAAAACACAATTCAAGTTGATATATCTGATTCAAATTTTAAACCGAATAAATTCACTTTTGTTGATCCAACTTTTGTATAAAACCAGAGGGAGTATTTATTTTATTTTTTTAAAGGCAATGATAAATGGTTTTCAAAATTTATTTTGATGAGTTAGTCAAAGAGGGAGTATTTTAATGTGATCATTAATTAGTCAAAGCATCATTAAAAACACACCTTGGAAATTGTTTCAAAAGTATATTCAATGACATGTTATAAATGAAAGAAACACTTTTAGACCAAAACTAATATTATTATATTATAGGGTTAAATATGTTTTTTGTCCCTATAAATATACTAACTTTTTGTTTTAATCCCTCTAAAATTTTCCTTCAACTTTTAATCCATGTAAAATTTTCAATCACTACTTTTGATCCCTATTTTTGAGTTAATTTTAGTATTATTTTTTTTAATCAAATTATGCAGAAGTGTGTAGAATATTGTAAAAATCTTTCCCAAAAAAAATTAGAATTTTTTAGCAAAACATAAATTTAATATGAATTTTTAACCATAAACAATATAAAAATTCATATTAAATTCATATTTTGTTAAAAAATTCTAAATTTTTTTGGGAGAGATTCTTATAATATTATGAATTTTTTTGCAAAATTTTATTCAAAAATATAAATTATACATATGAGTTTACTTTAAAGAAGGGAGCAAAAGTGAAGATGAAAAATTTTATAGGGACTAAAAGTTGAAGGAAAATTTTAGAGGGACTAAAACGAAAAATTTGTATATTTATAGGGACCAAAAATATATTTAACCCTATATTATATTATATAATATTATATGCAAATTTACACAATTCGTCTCTTAATTTAATTTCAGATAATACTTTTGTTCTTTATCTTTTTTTTCTTCCAATTTAGACCTTTATGTTATGAAATGACAACATCTTATAATTTTTTATGAGATTTTTCCAATGAAATCTAATTTTCTTGGTTTTTATGATGAAGATTTGGGTTTGCTTATGAGTTTGATGAATTTTTTTTAGAGTTTTTGATTATTGTTTTGATAAAAATAATTACTATATTGACATTTTATAACATAAAGGACTAAATCGGAACCAAAAATAAAATAAAAGACAAAAGTGTTATCTAAAATATAATTAAATGACATAATTTTACCTATATTATATTAGGTTCAGACATCTGCCTATTCTTCGTTAGGGTCATCAAAAAATTCCGACTTCAACATCTTTTTAGTCATGGCAAACATTGAAAACGGTTCCACCAACATGTCTCTCTCACCAACCACTGATAGTGCTATTGGAAGAATTGATGGAGAAAGATATGAAGACATAAAAACTTCATTACAATTGGAGGAGATTTCTACTGGCAGTATAGGTAATAAAAGAAAACAAAAAGCAGCGAGTGATTCAGTCCTGGGAACCAAATTTGAGGGGCCCTCTAAGAAATCAAAGGGCACTAGCTTCATCGGTCACAAAGAAAATATTTCTGAAGGTATATATCTCATATGCCAAAATCATTTGTGTAAATTGGAAATCTATCTTTTCTCAACATGTGAATCTTACAATTGAATTACAGTTTCCTACAAAGTCATGTTGTGACTTAATTGCAGTTTTAACCCTTTAACTTTTATAAAGTTGTGATTTTGGTCCTCTAAGAAAAAAAACTATAAAACGATCTCTTAAGTTTTGCATCTGTAGTAGTTTTGGTTCCCCAAGGCCAAAAAAATAACACGTGACACCTCACTTAGGGTGCCACGTCAGCATAGACCGAGTCAAAATTGGCATTGGGGGCCAAAACTGTCACAAATGCAAAACTTAGGGGCTGTTTTGTATTTTTTTCTTAGGGGGCAAAAATCGCAACTTTGTAAAAGTTAGGAGGTTAAAACTGCAACTAAGCCTTTTCTTTTTTGTTATTTGTTTAATTAGTCAATATCTAAGTCTAATTTAAAACTAAGGCACAAAAGATATTTTAACTTAAGCTCTAAAATAGTTACTACAATATTTTTCCACACCAAAATGCTTCTTCTTCATCTGAAATGAAATATAAATAAAAAGATCTAAAAAAATCAATTACATGTATTTGATAAAAGAAAATTTAACTAAATAGATTTGACTTTTTCAATTATTTTTACTTATATTCATTCCATTCGAAAAATTAGAAGGAAAGGAGAAAAAGTGAGATGCGATTGAAATAGAACTGAAATCTAAAGAATCATTTACTATGAGTGTGTGATTTGGATTGTGAAAAAATTAAGAAAAAAATCAATCATGATGGTTATCCCTTTATGACTAAAATGTTTGTATAAAAATTAAACAGTATTTTAGTTTAACATTATAAAAAACATAATATTCAATCATAAATCAACTTCAATCAAGGTATCAGGTTCTATTCTCCTCATGTCAATTTGGATGGGTTAATTTAACTTTATTTTTATTTTTTTTAAATCAAGTCCTATCGTAAAACAATTAAATTAAAGTTAATTTAATTGA
>Ga0099826_10001401_pt1 | contig 14390 bp, 5 predicted proteins | sample Mtrugardesep15_FD_76830 | JGI IMG/M metagenome (GOLD analysis project Ga0099826, IMG submission 76830) | Root nodule microbial communities of legume samples collected from California, USA - M. trunc garden sep15 | ecosystem: Host-associated > Plants > Roots > Nodule | place: USA: California... | reverse complement strand
TATATATATATATATATATATATATATAATACTACAATTGTTTGAAACGTACAAAATAATGATTGAAACATTCAAAATCAATAAATATTATTAATGACAATTTATGATTTTTGTCAACAAAAAAAAATGTTTGAGGTTTCCTCGGCAGTCAACTGCCGAAGTTTTCAATTTTCCTCGATAGTTTACTGCCGAAGTTTTCCTTGATAGTTAACTGCAGCCGATTTCATAATTCGACAGTTAACTCTTGATGGGCATTTTCGTTTTTTACATGTGTTTCTCAACCAAACCAAATGTGTCAACCGCAATTTTCGTATATAATATCATTATTGTTTGACAATATTATGGATGTACCGTGGTTAAAAAATTGTTTTTTATTGTTGGAGGATGGCTGTCATGGACTCATTTATCATTTGTTCTTGTGGATGTGCTTCATCAAATTCACCAAAATGAGGGTTGGATACCTGTGGTGAGAAAATTCACCAAAATGAGGGTTGGATACCTGTGGTGAGAGAAGTCAATCAAAGTGACAAGATGATTTTGTTAAATATGGTTCCAAATTATATGGTTTCCATTATAATTTTTTTTTCCTATGCTCTGCGGCATTTGATTCTTGCATTCTTTCCTAGAGGTTTTTAAATGTCGTTTGGGAGTCGAGCCTCTTTTGATGAAAAATATAAGTAACAATTTCTTTTTTTTCCAATGAAAAAGGAATTTATTGATAAAAAATCAAAAGTATTTATTCCGACTTATATTTATAATATATTTTTTAAAATATGCTTGTTGTGGGCTCGGTGGGCATAGCATTATATTTATATCTATTTCATGAATTTGGGCCAAGAAAAATGTAATACATTCGTCTTATAATAAGTGAGTCTTTTGTTCATTTCAGATATATTAAAAAAATGTATAAGTAAAAGAGAGAAAAATAGTTTTGAGTAACTTGTTAAGTAACGGTGCATTTTTTGTTGTCATTAATGAAAAAAAGAATATATTAAATTGAAAATGATGAAAGTATTTTAATTAGAGTTATAATTTAAAAAATAATAATTAATATTGCATTGAAAAATAAAATGAGTCAATTATTTTAAGATTGATTTCTTTTGTAAACGGCTCAATTATTTCGGAACGGAAGGAGTATTTCCTTCATCATTATTTTGACCCCAAAAAATATCTTCAACATCTTCATTAACAAAGGAAAGACCTCAAAACCAACAAAACACCATGAGGTTCAACTAAAATCTTATCTTAACGGAGTAAATTTATAAAGTTGAGAGGGTTCAACAAAACACCATGAGGGACCCGTGGCTTTGTACTTGTATGCAATATTGGATTATCTTGTAGGGTTTTAGTCTACATGACCAAACATTTGAATGTGGAACCTAATAATAGCAAGGTATTTACTTTTACCAACTACTCTCTTCTTATGCCCTCTATAATTATGATAATAGCTCAATTTAGATTATATAATCTGAACTCCTTTTTAATGTTTTTTAGATTATAAAATTCGATTTGTGTTTAACCAAATTTTGAAAATAGTGGTATACAATATTAAAATGGTATAAATGAAATTAAGAAAATGACATAAATTTCAAGAGACATGATACAAATCATCAATAATCGAACACATTTTATTATTTGATTCATAGTTCATAATACATATACATTAACATAATACTTATTACAACACAATATTAGACACCTAATGCTAAATCTATGATACAGGAAGATGGAGGGGGAAAGAGGGAAAAATTTGTCATCCCTCTCCACATTCTCGAGAGGGAGAAAGAGACTTTGATGAGCAACCTCAAATCTAGAATGAGAATGCAAATTTGTAAAGCGGAACCTTTGTATAAAAGGTCAACGATGGAACATCGACATCATAAACTATGCAGAAAAAATTCATGAAAGAAAATGAGAATGTGAGTTAAAATGAGAATTCGTGAAAAATGAGTAGCTATTTATAGGGGAAATGCATGCATAAAGTGTAAAAACCAATCAAGAGAATGAAAAAAAATAATACGGTCAATCTGTCTAACCAGTTAAGGGACAAAAAAAAGTTAAATAAGTCAGACTTGCTGACCAAGCCACCGTCCACATTATGGACTAGTTCAAATTATATAATCTGAGCAGGTCACAAACCGTGTTAAAACTTGTACTTTATAGGGTTTGACACTTTTTGAATTTTATAATCTTAACTAGTAAAATACATGATCTTTCTGTGGTCCCCATTGCACTATTAGTTTCTATGGTCCATGACGTACAGAAACTACTATAAATTGGTGTGTTTGATTCATTAGCAAACCACACCAAAAAACCATGAACACTTATGCAATAGATGTTAACACCAAACTTGCTGCAATGTACTACAACGGGGGGAAAACGTAATATGTTTAGGGTCTATATTGATGTCACAATGTTTGGCTTTAAGGACCAATTGGACCAAATTAACGGTCGTTTCCACCACTAAGACACAAGAAGGATGGACAGTGTTGAGTATCGTCAAAATGATGTGAAGCTCCGGAACAACAATGATGTGAGGACCATGTTCTCTATATTTGGTCATTATAGTTCAAAGGAACTGATCGAAATTTTGATTCAGCCCAGAACTTACGAAGATTTAAGGGCTTGCGAGAATAGACAAGATGAAGGTTTAAGTTTGGCTGATCCAAATTATTTATCAAGTTGATAATTAAGTATCTCGTCACATTGTTTTCCTGTTAGGAATATTTATCTCATTTTTGCTTAATGACGAGTCCTAATAGAAATCACGAGTTTAAATTTTGATTCGACAATTGTTAGCTATATCTTATTTAGATCTGGTCGGGGCTATATCTTATTTAGATCTGGTCGAATTACAGATTATTAGGGTTTAAATTACGACTATTTTTTTTATCGTGCTTTATTTAGCTCTCAGTCGAAATACCATAAAAAACCACAAGGATAAAATACCAAATATATTTTAAGAAAGTTTCTTATTCTTAAAATACAGGTCAAAATTTCAACTTCGATCTTGCTGGAAAACACGGAGGGTAAAGGGTGTAAATTTGCAGTTAAATGTGTATTTTAACCTTGTGATCTTGTCGTGATTGGCTTCTTTCAGAAGGTTAAGCATTTTCCCAAGTGAAATGACTAAAATACCCCTACGCATGTTAACTCACGCTAGTGTAAATGGCAAGTCACGTTGAAAAAAACACACTGAAACCCAGCGTGACTTAAGTCACGTTGAAAAAAATACACTGAAACCCAGCGTGAGTTAACTCACGTTGGTTTCTTTGCACATATTCCAATTTTTTTAGCATATCAAAACTAATGCAGTTGGCTCTACTGACTAGTGGAAGTGCCACCCCTTTGACAATGATCACTGCACGTGGATCTACTTGTCTCTGCCCAATCCTCAAACAACAATAACGCCATTAAGTTCAAACTTCCATCTTCAATTAAATTATTAAAATAATATAAAATATTGTTCAGTACATACTCCTATATAATACATCGATACAAACAAAAGTACATAATTAATTGGCTCTAGCTCTATTGAATATAATATAATATTCTAGGTTCATTAATGAATTTATAATCACATGGAGAGGAATGAGTTGACAAACAAGAATAGAAACAAACAAAGATTATGCATTTGATGAATATGCAAGATGTGTTTCTTTCTAATTCACGTTGAGTTTTACACTAGCGTGAGTTAACTCACGCTGCGTAAATTAACTCGCGCCAGGGCATTTTCGACATTTACTTTGGGAATGAACGAAACTGTTTAGGTAAAGTGCAGCATTCCTTGTTTAGAACATCTTGAAGGAAAAAAAAGAATTGAGCTATCAAATTAAATATAGAGTGAAAATCAATTGGAATCACTTAAGTATTAACAAAAAAATAATATTGGAATCACTGAAGTATGAAGTTTCTCGTATTTATGCAGTCCACTAAATCAATAGTCATTATACCCAAATCAGATGGTGTAGGTTTTAAGTTTGATTTACTAAAAACAATACTGTAAAAATATGCTTGAAATTAAACCTACTCGATCCAACACGACCACATACCACCGATGTGGTTGACTGCATGAATGCGGGAGCACACGACTTTAGGGGATCCATATTCAGTGTAAATGCCACTAATCAAAATATATAATTATTGGCCTAAAAAGGATTGAGATATTGCAGTACTCTGCATGCAATGCATCAAGGATCAAAAGATTATCGGAAACTTGAATGTGTATCATGGTCCCCAACCATTTCAATTTATGAAAATTACAAAATGGACAGTGGAAAGTTACAAAATCCCTCCACCTTTTCGATGGACCTAAATCAAGAAAGCCTGCTGCATATATATAATTCTAATGAAGAGACAAAAACATAAGAGGTAAAGAGAAAGAACTGGTGAAGGTGAAAGTTGTCGGAGGCAAACCAACAGAGACAAACAACATAGATATGTAACAAAAGACAATTATACGTATACAAGTGGTCCATTCATCATTCTCTTTAGATAAGGTCTGAACATTTTAGAATTTAACCATCTTAATTCAACCCAAACAGTTAGTTTCTCTATTATTCCAATTTACTCTAAGATCCTTGCTGCCCCTAAAGAAAAGTGAATTTTACCATCATTACGTATATTAATTTTCTTTTTGTCAAAAAAAGAAGGTATATTAATTTTCTTACATATGTGATTTATATATCAATATTATAGGACAGTGCTGCTGGCCAAATTGTAATAGAATTTTTTTATAGAAGCAAAAATTATCGATCCCACGGATCAATACTAAATGATATTTTTGGTGTAATCAATACTGGTATACTACATGATTAAGAGCACCATCTGCTTACAATGTAAAAAGATTAACAATTTTTATTAAAAAAGGAAATATAAGAAAGATTAAGCCAAGATAATATCATCACCCGTCAAACAAATAGCCAGCCTAGCATTTAGATAATTACTTGCCTAATTAGCCTCATAGTTCCAGGGGTAAGGCGATCAAGAATCCTGCTCTTTACCTAAATGGTTGTACTCATTTCCAAGTGAAAAGACCAAAATAACCCTACACATGTTAACTCGTGCATTGGTTTTCCACTGCAATTTTCATGGATTGGTAAATCCAATTTCCAACCGAAAATGACCATGGATTACAATGGATTGAAAATGGCCGATAGAAAAGGAGTAGAAAATCAAACGATATGGAAATTCTCATATTAATAAAACAATATTGAAATTCCGGCGGAACCGATTGTTGAAGAAAGAAGGAGAATAAGAGAAGGAAAATTGCAGTGAAAAAAACCAACTTGGCTTAAGTCACGCTGCAGTATTTGTAAATTAAAACTAGCGTGAGTTAACTCACGCTGCGTGACTTAACTCAGGTAAATTATACACTAGCGTGACTTAAGTCACGTAAGAACATTTTGGTCATTTACTTTAGAAATGAGCAAAACCGTTTGGGTAAAGAGCAGGATTCTACTATCAAAGTCTTCATAGTTGAGATGCAGACCGAGATACTTAATTAGCCTACTATGATTTAGGTATCCAAAAGACCATTACTGGACTAAATACACGTGGTTTAGGCCCAATTCATAACTAATACAAGAAAATCGTTCATTAGACACCCACGGTTTGCTCGCAGGTACCATGCACTAACAAAAATATCTATAACAACAGTTAGTTACCGTTACAGAGATTTTTTAAATCGGTTGAACCAATTTTAAAAAATAATTTGACCGATCTAAAAAGTTCATAATGATATTTAACTACCATTTTATGGCGAACGACACTTAACCACTATTCAACAAACGATAGTTGCAAAATTGAACAATTATAGGGTGCCTCAAGAGCAACCTTCCTAATACAGAAAACTTTTATTTTACTGTTACACAAGGCCTTTTATTTATTTACAAAAGAAACATTAAAAAGTTGTCCTTGCTCTAATAATAATGCAATTATGTGACATTTTTTTTCATCTTAAGAGTGATATAGAATTTTAATATTCTGTCAAAAAAATTTAATACACGAGTAATCAACTATTTTTTTTTTTTTTTTTAAAACTTCCTACTCTTATTTTAACTTTTTTTATATGACAATGCCTCGTATTATAACCCACTTTAGGCTTTAAAATATGTTCTGCCGACATTGGAGGAGTTCAAATAAACTAACATATGCATTTCTTTTAATATTTCATTTGGTCTTTTTTACACGAGACAAATACGTCAACGAAATTTGATGTATTTAGTTCATAATATGTACTAATTAAATACATCAACTTTGGTTACACATTTGTCTCTTATAAAAAGTATAAGAAGGAGTAGTATTTATGATAAAAAATACATTACTCATCAACAAAATGTAGATAAAATTATTTAGATTGAGTTGACATCAATCAAAATAATTTATTTTTTTATACTATTTAGTTATAAAATGGTTAAAGACAAAATGAATGATTTTTATGAGTGCCAATTTATCATGGATAACTCTACCAATTTTTTGTTGATGGGTGAATAAAAATTTGCCATAATAATTCATTAAAACAAGCTTACAAACACTCGCTAGTCTTTTCTTAATTTTCTTCAATTAAATTACTCAATAATGTAATTTTTGTATGTTAAATACTTTTGTTTAGAGGAAAACCAAGGTTAAATAGTACTTTTTTTTTCTACAAAAAGAAATGTTAAATACTTAAACATCTCTATAAATATCAACAGGATAAGATATGATTTAAATTTGTTTTGAAAGGATAAGATATTATTTAATGTTTAGTCAAAAAAGATATGATTTAATGTGTGTGCAAAAATGTTCTGCACAGTATATACAGAAATAAATATTTTTTGTTTGTTTTATGTTTATGAATACTTCTTTTTTTTAAAAAAAAATGGATACTTCTTAATATGACCGTATTTCCTTTTCCAAAAAGAAAATAGTTCTTTTTTTATTAGGATTTTTTTTTTTTTTGACAAAATTTGGTTATTTTCTTGTCTGTTTCTATATCAATCAGCTATCTAATTTTTTGATGGGTACTATTGAAAATGCTTTGGACGTCACATTAAATTGCAGAAGGGTGGTATGATATCACCAACAATAAAGTATTAGACTCAGAAACAAACTCACAGTTAAGTTAAGATCCCCTAAAAAATAAAGCTATGTGGTGATAACACGCACCATACATTTTCAATGCCTAGTTAATTTCATGGACAAATGATATTGTTGGGGGAGTTGACGTGGGACTAAATACACAGATTTAAAACTTTTTTTTAAGGGATTTGAATACAAACATGTACAATTTTAATAATAATAATTACGGAAGAAAAAACTAATATAATAACTAACATACAAACATTTTTCAATAAATAAAAAATCTAGTAATCACCGATAATTGTTTTAGGCTACATGTTAAAAGGGTTTTGATACATGGTTTTGGTCTAAAAATTGAAATGACATGCAAGATCAAACCCTTAAAAGTCCGGTCACCTTTAACCTTTTCTTAAAAAGTCCATGTATACATAATTCAAAGCATTTCATCTTTAAATACCTAATATAGAGTAGCTTAATTTTATTGGACTAACTTAATTTGTGGTTTTCTAGATGTAAAAATGATTTCATTTTTAGAGCACTGTCTAATATTATTCCATTTTAGCGTAATTTTCTTCTTTCCTTCTACTTAATTCCATCAGATGAGAGGTAAAGAGAAAGTGAAAGATGTTAGTTAAAAAGGGTACCAAAAGTAATCTAAAATAACAGAGTATTGAGTATTCATTGCAAAATAATGCTTAAGGCTGTCAAATGTGACAGTAATCAACCTTCCATCACGCTGCCACGCACTAAACCATCTTCACCACTGCGTTATAAAGGTCTTGTGACTTGTGAGATACTTCCAAAAACATAATGCCTCAAACAAGAAATTCAATTACTTCATTTCATAATATTTAATTTTTCATGATAAAATTATCAACCTAGTGCAACAGACAGAATATGTAGCACGTGCACAAGAATACACCCACATAGAGCCCATTGGAAGAGATCATAACTGTTTCAAATTTCAAACTTAGTGAGTAGAAAAACCCAAATTTAATATATAAAAAACCAAAATTTATTACTTTTACAAAAATACTAGAGAAAATTACAATGACCTCCCTAAGGTTTGATAAATGTCACACATATCTTCCATCTAGTATCAAATATACATTAATACATACATGTCTAACCAATTAAACCTAACAATATTCGTTCAAATCATTCAACCATGGGAAAAATCATGTGTGGTGAGGGTGCTCAGTGTCGTGAGGGAAAATTTTAAGGAGGCTAGTGGTCAATTAAAAATTAGAGGAGAGGTATGTGACATTTAATTAAATACAAAAGGAGGGTAAAGGTAATTTTCCCAAAATACTACTATTATGAACTTTAATAAGACAGTCATTAAATTTACATTAAATCTCCTAATGTGTTGGGTCATCCCTAGTTGCAAGATACTCCATATTAAATGGTAAAGGTTAGTTACATTTTTATCCAAAAAACAAAACTAGTTGCATTAGTTGGTTGTTTTCAATTAAAAGGGTTTTAATACATATGGTTTTAGTCTAGAAATAGACATAACGACTGATGTTAAAAATTATAGGTATTCAACTATATATAAGAGTTGTTTAAATAAAATAAAATATTTTATATCAAGCTGTACAATGCAAAACTTTTTTAGCCAACTAATGTAGTTAAGAAACTTACCATCAAATACTTTGATCATTGATTGATCACATCAAGACTTCAACATTTCTATCAAATCCAAACGCACTAAACATGAGCGGTTTCGATTATCTTAGCTTTAAACGTTTTTTCAATTTCTAAATGTAAAGAGATACATCACTTCCAGACTAAAAACAAACAAACATTTACGTCACAACAATTACATCCTGCACCCCCATTTGAAAACCATTGAACCTAAAAAGCATAAAACTTTTATCAAAGCCAAAACAAAAAGGAGAAATAAAAACATTCAAAAGCAAAAATATCAAATCAACAAAAATTACACATACTTAATCATAATCTTAGATCTTACACAGATCATAACAAGTTAACTACACTTAACACACTAACACACATTTATCTTACATTACATCCATCTCCAAATAGCAAATTTCCCATTTTGCTTTTTATTATTACTATCATTATTATTATAAAGATCTCGTGCTATGCATGCTGCATGCTATGCACGTTATTACACAACCATTCAACGACGTCGTTCTGAAGTCCAATGAGGTAGAGCAGGACTAAAATGAACCGATACCACCCTAGAGTCAAGAAGTTCCATTATAGGAGTGAAACTCACGCACCTAGGAACTTTATACTGATTGATACTTGCACCACGCGATATTGCATAATCCATTAGTTCCTCAAACGTGCCATTTTTCACCACACGTATCTCTAATGGTCCAATTGAATTATCAGCAACTCTTCCTTGTCTATAAACAGAATTCAGAGATTCTTCCATAACCAAACAACACTGATTCAACACTTCTTCTGTTGGAGGATGAGAGGAATCCTTCATCAAAAGCTCCCAGTAAATCACATAATGTCCAGGAATGGATTTTGCATCAGCAAAACTAGTGTATTCAACAACACTTGTTTTGAACTCTTTCAACAATTCAGAAGCATTTTCAATCGCTTTTTGAAGCTCTGATTCGTCTGTTTTATCCGAATCGATACTCAACAGCACATTCTTTCGCCTCACGAATTTGAATTGTGGATCGGAGTTATGAAACCCGGTCACTTGAAGAATATCACCAACTCTGTAACGACAAAGACCTGAATAAGTTGTGATTATCAGCTCGTAAGATTTACCGATTTGGACATCAGCAAGGTCTACTAGCTTTGGAGGTGAGTCACGTGAGAGAGTTATAGGCGATGACTCATCATGTGGTAAAAATTCAAAGTAACCCATGTTCGGCATAATGGTGTAGGACACTTCATTAGGTTCTGTCATTGGCTTTAGGTTAAGACCAAAATAACATTCAGATGAAGCATACATTGTACATGGCTTTGGAAGGTTACCACTGTAATAATCAAGGGTTGGAATGTACTGAGCCATAGCACCAGTGACAATAACCTCAAGGTACTTTGTGTTAGGCCAAATTCTTGGGATTATACGTTCCCAATTTTCTCCTGAACATTCTTTCGTCACGAAATTCGCGAGTTCAGGATTCGGTTTAAGTATTTTGGACATGCACTGTTTGATAGAAGGGTCGGTGATTTTTGGGTTTAGGGTTCCTGTTTTAATGTCATGGGCTAATTCAGCCCAATTCAGCTGAAGGAACCTAATGGCTCGAAGAAGCCCGGAAGCGAAAACAGCTCCAAGTCGAAGAACTTCATGGCGCATGATTAGGCCACAAAGCATCTGAGTATACATGCTTTGAAATGAATCAGGACAAAGGATAGCTTCATTTGGACTTGTTAACACATTGTAAGGGTCAAATGGTCTTTTCTTGAACTGTTCACTTTTGTAGTAGGCTGTTAGAACTGGACGTGCCACTAACCCACTTGGAGTTTTTGTTTCTGCTTTGATGAAAAGGAAGTGAAGTGCTTTTCCTTTGTCCAAATCAGGAACATATCTGTTGAACCAAATTAAGAAACAGTAATTAATTAACAAACAAATTAATAACTTTAAAAAAGTTATTACATTAAACTCACGGATATCTTGCTAGTATTAAAACAGAAACAACTTACTTATTCATCACTGGCATGAGTAGGCTGTACAATAACTGACGACGGTCCATTTCTTGATGAATAGTAGGCATCAATTTTCTTTCACCAGCAGATGTTCCTGAACTGTAATTTTCATTCACATAATTTCATTAAGTCAAACAATTTTGTAAAATCTAATGGATGAAAAGTTGGCAACACATTAGCTTAATTCCACGAACTTTTATTGATGAATATGAATTACCTGGTCAGAAACTCTGAGATTGGATGAGAGGACAAGATTGGAGAACGGTCACCGTTAGCAATGCGTTGAATATCAGGTAACAAATCTTCATAGGTTATAACGGCAACCTTGGATTTGAATGTTTCACGGTCAGTAGCACCGTTAAGTCCAAATCGTTTCAAGTATTCAGTTTCTGCGTTTTGTGCAAGAATCTCAGCTAGAACTCTCTCTTGAACCGAGTCAGTGTTTTTTGTCATTTCTTCAATGAATTCAAGAGCATTGTTATGGCTCTTTTCATCAACAGAAGAAGGTGGTTCAACAAGAATCTCAGATTCAACGGCCATGAGGAAATGAAGAAAAGTGAATGAAAGTATAAAACAATGAAACAGAAGGATGAAATATGAGAGAGACGAGAAATGAGAGAATATGAGAATGAGTGAAGAATGCATGAAGGGTGAAAGGGTATTTATAGCCACGTCATCATGGTCGATAATAATGGATAGCCACGTAGACAAGCCGGACCAAATAGTACTTTTGGAAGGACGTTGAAGGAGTTAATGGTGAATTAAGGAGACAAAAAATTAAAAGCAATTGTTATTGTGAACATCAAAGGGAGACATGTGGGACCAAAAACACGTAGAGATGAAGGATTGTGGCCGACAGGTAGGGTCCACATGTGTTGCCATGTCAGCTTGAAATTGTCTTAGGCTAAGTCATCACGGCCATTTTCATTGCAGGGTTTGGTACCCTTTGAAAGTGATGTGTGCCGGCTTAAAGAATTATCGTAGCCCATTTGGTTTAGGCAAGGGACAGGCCAAAGTTAATTAAGTTTAGAGTTGTTACGGCAAATAAAGAATAATTGCTGTAAATGAAAAAACATTGTGTTTTTCTTCTTCTTAACAAAATATACATTCATTAGTGTAGTTTGTTTTTTTATTTTTATTCTAAAATTCGTTAGTGTAGTTTATTCCACAAAATGTGTGGTTTTATTTAAAATTTATAATTACATGGTATGGTGTTCATGGTGCAATTATAATTGTTTTGAGGTAAAATTTGAACCTATCCTAATTTGAAGTTGTCAGAAATGTTGGCGAGTAGCAATTCATCAAAGTTTAAAGTTGTTAGTTACCTGCAATCACTCTAACGCTCAAATCAGTATAGAGTAATGAGTGAGAGGTATTAAGCATATTATAAGGAAAAATGCCTTTTATAGACTTGTGTGTGGAGCCGTTGAAGAGTTAATGGAGAGGTCGTTACAAATGGTGTGCCATTAATGTCAGGTTGCGGTGTCACTTACTCCCTCCAGTCACTATTATAAGGAAAAATTCATTTTTTAGATTCATTCAATAAATGATGTATACATCATTTATTGAATGAACTTAAAAATTCAACTTAATCTTATAATAGTGACCGGAGAGAGTACTAGTTATTTGAAGTTTTATGAAACGGATATTCCAAGCTAGCCGTTGAGCGGCGGTTATAGAGTGGATAGGATCCAAGGTTGTTGAACTAAATCCTAACTTGTTTGGACCTTCTCATATATTGAGAATCTCAGACCTTGGATTAGCTCTGAATGTATATAAAGGTAAAGTTGCACACAATTATTTTTTGAATGATTAATTTAAAAAATCTTATCAGCTTAATTTTAACTGTTTTTTTATCATCAAAATTACAAATTGTAAACTATTTTGTTAATACTAAGAAAAACATTATAACATCATATGTTTGATATAAAAATATGAAGAAAAAAAATCATATTATCAAACGGTAATATGATTGATTATATTTGAAACAAAAGAAATAGTAACAAAATTAGTAAACTAACTAATAAGTAGTATTAAAATCAATGAATAATACTCATGTATTATTGAAATATATTAGTTAATAAGAAAATAGAAAAGTTCCTTCCAAAGAAAAAAGTATGAAAATATATGTATGCGGACTTTAGCTTAGTTTTAAATATCAACCCATCCATAAAAAATAAAAAAAAATTAATAATATCAACCCAAAATCCGCTATAGATTTCCTGGTGTATGCTTGTTGTAATCATCCGTACAAAAGTGCTTGTTGTCCCTTCAAAAAAAAAAAGTGCTTGTTGTAATCACCAAAGAATTTTTAGCACACGGGTATGTATGGTAGGCAATTAATGTTTTATTTAGCACACAAAGAAAGACGTGAACGTGATGGAGAAACTCAATATTTAGCATTTATTTTTATTAAATACATAATCACATAAGTCTTGACGTGTTTAAAAAGTTTTTTTTACTGGTTGACGTGTTTAAAATGTTGATTTCTAGTGAAGGAGATTAGCCATAGAAGAAAAACATTGGATAAAAAAAAAATTGTTAAAAATATAAATATGGTAGGCAATTGGTTTTTGGACCAATGTTCCAAAATGAATCATATACAATATATTTTTTTATCATATATATAGTATGTGTTTTATACGATAAATTTATGGTGGTCGATGATACCTCAATTTGATGTTGTATTTTATTTTACCATTATACCAAACTTTTGTACTTATATATAGTCCTCTCTTTTTACCTATGGGAAGAGTTACATATTGATTACAAAATATATACCAATTAAATGTATGTTACAAAAAAGATATAGTACTTGTTTGGAACCACTTAGGTTCCGTTCAAACACGCAAAAATGAGACACTCCAACTTGTAGTTTCAGGATTTTGCGATGAAAATGCATATAGAAGACTTGAAGCAAAACACACACTAGAATGTTGAGTGTTTGGAATTGAAACAAAGAAAAAATGATTAAGAGAATAGCTTAATTACGTACGTATAACTTAAAAGGATATGAAGAAGACTCATTGAAGAAGGATTTTTCAAAAAAAAAAGTGCTACGTATAGTTAAGGAATAGTTACTATAGTTACGGTCATAATCACCATATAATAGTAAAATAAGAGTATCTCGTTCCAGTTGTCTCATGAAGGGTGACGCAATAAGGATATGAATCATTTCTGCTTTCTAATTTGATTGGTTAGAAATCGAAGCTTTTTACACGGTTCTTCCTATCAATGTCACAAGTGGTGACACTCAAACTCAAATATCCAAAGGAGTAGGTGAAATTGTCGTGAGTTGGCCTTTACCATGACATTGTTTTCTGCACCCTCTTGGAGTAATAGTAATACACTACCATATTTTTTATAAAACCACACCAATATTAGAATGAAGTCATGAACAATGATACTCCTATCCTTGACGTCAAAAAATAAATAGTAAAAATTATAATATCCTTCTTGGCTTTTAACCAGGTCCAAGTCCATAATGTGACTTTAACAACATATAACACCAAAAAATTCAAAAGGAGCACACTAAAATTAGTTTTTACTACGCATACTCCAAATTGACCAAATCACATCATGCCAACCAGGCAACAATTCCGAATCATCCTTTTACCAATCACAATATATATATATATATATATATATATATATATATATATATATATATATATATATATATTTTT
>Ga0099826_10001400_pt1 | contig 14391 bp, 18 predicted proteins | sample Mtrugardesep15_FD_76830 | JGI IMG/M metagenome (GOLD analysis project Ga0099826, IMG submission 76830) | Root nodule microbial communities of legume samples collected from California, USA - M. trunc garden sep15 | ecosystem: Host-associated > Plants > Roots > Nodule | place: USA: California... | reverse complement strand
GTTTATGGTCATGTACACTTGAACAAATATTAGCATATCCAATTGACAATTTTTTAATACCTTGTTATCATCAAAACTCTTAAGGGTAATGTTAAACACATTTTGTTCCAACAAAATGCACTATTATTTTAGCTCGACTTACACATTTTTTGATCTCGATTTTATAGATATTTACAATGTTATGCTGGTATTGTGTGTCTATTTCAGGTATTTGTCGGTTAAAGGTCGCCGCACGTCAAAATGATGAAATACGGTGAAAAAAGGAAAAAAAGGTGAAAAGAGGAAAAGAGGTTAAAAAGTCAGCAAGCCATATGGGAAGTCAAACACATGGAGTCAGGTTGAATATTTCATCCCATTCTGAGTTTCAGAATCAGTTTTTCCCACTTCCTTCCTTTTCTCCACTACTTGAGACGTGATCAGAAGCACTTCAGAGAAGATTTTAGCCTATAAATACACCTGAAGAACTCAGTTGAAGGACATCAAGCTTTCTAGAGAGAAATTTAGTGATTTAGAAACTGGATATTTTTTTCAGGTTATTGTAATCAAAGTTTTCAGTTTTCTTTTTCGTTCAAAGCTTGTCGATTATCGCATAGCATTAATACTTTGAGAACCTGTGTTTTATTTTCATTTAGCCAAACCAATTTCTTATTATTTGCCATTGCCGTAATCAATTCTAGTTGTTACTATTTTTTTTTGTTGCTGCACGTTACTACTCAATTCCATATTATGTCTTTTTGCGGCACTTACCAATTCAAATTCCCTTTATTTTCAAGGCTGCTGCTACGTACCTACTTTTCTTTTATTAAAATTGAATTGTTGTTGTTTGGCTGCTGTCTGTTATTAATATATGTTCACTGTTGCGTGTGGCTATCATATTACTGTTACTTCTGCCTATTTCTTCTAAATTGCTTGTTGGCCGGTGATGTTTTCTCCGTAGCCGTGGAAATTATACTCAATTAAAGATTCCAACTGCAAACAGGTTCGGTCCCTTTTTTCATTTGCTTATTCTTTTTAACATGAATTCATCATAAATAGGTTTAGATTATTCTTTTATTATGTCTGAGTAGATTTTTATAGAGTCTGGAATGTGATGATTGTCGTACCAATGGTGCTCTGTTAAGTTGTATGATTAGTAATTGTAACAGAAATTATTTTTAAGTCTGAAAATTCTGATTTTTAAGTATAATTATTTACAGCGAAAGTTGAAATAAAATGACACCGGTTTCATATTGAAAGAGTGAAACTTGTATCTGATTGTAGTAAATTCAGAAATTGGTTTTGAAATACAGCGAAAGCGTTTTCTTTAATTGATTTAGAAATTACAAGTTTCCAAAAAGAGATTTTAAAATTGTAACAATGCATGCGAAAGCTGGCAGTTAGAAGCTTAAAATCTGGTAACGGGTGTGCGAAAGCCGACGGTACCTTTAAATTCGTTTTTCTACTAAAAATAACTTTTCAAGCAAAAATTGATTATTTTTCAAACGGAGTTTTGAAGTTGTAAGGCGTACACACGAAAGCGGTCGAATAGATTACAAAGTCAAAACTCGATGTCGTAAACGCGTAAGCTGGCGACAACTTTAATTTAATCATTTTTACGTGCGAAAATATTTTCCTGTTACAATAATAAATTACAATTTAGCGAGTATCAACGGTCGACACGAATTATATTCCGGCCTCTTGTCTTTAAAATTTATTAAAAACAAGTTATTTTCCAATTTTGCAACCAAATTAATTAAGCATCGCCTTAGATAAACAACGTGACAATAGATAACGGTACTTGACATTGGTCTCTGTGGGATTCGACATCTTTTATACTAAAACCGATATTTTCTGTGCACTTGCGGACCTATCACCTTTTTGTCTTGGTTTCTTGCTCTCCCCAAAAGCTCCTCCTCCTGAATGGTAATGGCTCCCTTTATTTATAGGTGAAGAGAACCTAGGAGGCCAAGCTTGCATGTGGCTGTTTTTTGAAAGCTTGGTGATTAAGTCTTAAGCCATTGGATGCAAGCTAGCATGTGACGTCATCTTGGCTGGCTTTGATGATGTCATCTTAGCTGGCTTTGATGATGTCACCTTATTCTTGTGTAGTACGATCAAAATGTTCTCCAGAACGTTCTGGTGTATGCTCCAGATCATTCTCAATAAAGCAAATCTCAAATTATGTTTCTTTTTTTAGATTTTTTTGAGGAAATTAATAATGATGAAAAACAATAAAATTAAAAAAATTAACACTTAATTTTTGGGATTTTTGAAAATTATCCTGACAAAATAAGGGTACTACAACGGGGAAAGGGTGTGTTGCAAGTAATGTTACCAAACGTGGTATTTAGACTTTGGATTGAATTGGACCTAAGTAAATGGGCCAAAGATCCTTTTGGCCGGTCTATAACAGTAGCCCCCCAAGTCGTTGCTCTTGATGAATAGTGATGACTTAAGGGCGGGCGTATTTTGTTGCTCGGGAACAGACAAAGAAGGAATATTTGCTTTTAAGAGCTGAGCTGTGAGAACGAATCGAATTTGGGAACTGTTAGTCTTTGGCGACTGTGATGCTTTGATAGAATTGGGCGAACGCGTGCAGGGGCGTGCTCGCTATTCCCTAAGCATTGTTGTCCTTCAGACAGACGAGTTCGCCTATTGGGCGATATGTGTTCGGTGTGTGAATGCTCGGTTTATCCTGACTAGATTAAAAGATTCCCTCGTCAGGAGGTTTGGTCGATTTTCATTCCGCAATTAATGCCCATGTCTCGAGGGAAATGTTAAGGGGATATAACCTTTGGTTTCTGAGTGACACGTGTAAAGGCTATTGTGGCACTTGAGTATATATAGCTTAGAGTGTATTCTTGGTTTGTGTTTCCAAGGTGTCATTAGTACCGTTGATCCAATCTTGACGTTTGAGGAATTGCTATCTTTCATCAGGGCCTTTGGATGAATAGCTTGATTAAATCTGAACCGTGAGCTTGTCAGTTTGGGTGCAAAGTTGTATGTGAAGTTCTGTACCGGAATGCAGCTTCGTGGTTCTTGAAAGGTTTGTGAAGCGGGTATAAATAGTTCAAACGCTTGTTTGGAACCTTTACCACTTTATTTCTTAGAAACTAAGAAAATTTCAAAAGTTCTTTCACAGACGAAGCCTTTCCGATCCCTCAACTCTTCACTTCAAGTTCAGTTTTTTGTCAATCGTATCAGGTAAGTTCTTATGATCCTTTCTTCCCTTCATTTTCATGCTTGAATTCTTTAATTTCCTGTTTAAGAAACCGTGGAACTGCATGTTTTAAGGGTGGACTTTACTCCGACGCGGTGGTTTCTGCCGTTAGTTACGGTTGTTTCCACCGCATGGAAGGAGTCTTAAGACTTTTTGCTATCTGTTTTCTGTACTGTTGTTTTTACCCATGAGCTCCAGTCCTGCTTGCCTCAGAACAGGTTTTCCGGGATGGTGTTAGTAGGCTGGCCGTCGGTTTTGCCTTATATATTTCTTAGCGGTGATGTTCGATCCATGATCGACCCGATGGGTGAAGGAAGGGTGGATCTGAATGTTGGATTAACTTTTTCTTTACTCTTTCAGGTTTTCCATGGCGAACGAAGAGACTGCCGCGTATGTGTCCTCCTGGCCTGGGGAAGAACCTTTGGAGATGGAATCCGTGTTCTCCGAGGGTGGGACGAGTGAAATTTCTTTCAGTTTTGTCGGGAGATCCGAAGATTGGGAGGTAGTACTTCCGAGCATATCTGATTGAGTGTGTTCGGAGTATGAGGACCATGTCTTTCCCATGTATGAGGTTGTTTTCAAAGACATGGGTTTCCGACACCCCTTCTCCGATTTCCAACGGGAGGTGCTTCGTTGGACTAAGTTGTCGCCTTCCTGGATTCACCCCTATTCTTACGCCTTCATGCGGACCTTTGAATTTGTGTGTGAGTTCCTGAAGATTCTTGCCTTCAAAAAAGTTTTCTTATCTGTCTTTACCGTACAACGGGGAAACAACTGGGTCTTCTTCCATCAAACCAAGAAGATGTTTGAGATCTTTGCGGGTAAAGTGCGGAGTTTTAAGGAGCGCTTCCTTTTTGTAAGGCCAAATAGCGAAGCCGCTTTGAACTCTCTCTTGGACGAAGTCCACCGCCCTTTCTTCCCTTTGTATTGGAAGAAAGATCATTTCAGCTTTGATCCAAAGGTATTCTCTCGTGCTGCTTCTAGTTTGAAGGAGGAGGAAGCAGATGCCTACCAAAAGATTTGGGTGTTTGTTTAGTCTTTTTCGCGGAAGACTAAAACTGACAAATGGGGAAACCCATTGATGAATGCGGATGAGACACCGGTAACAAAGCCCCGCTTCATAAATACCCCTGAGTTGGTGGTGTCTAAGGACCCAGATGATTGTCTTGGTAATAACACTTCTTTTTATTTTATTCAACTCGTCCCTGCGTACTTTTTTTCATATCTGATTCGTTTTTCTACTTGTGTTTGCAGAAAAAAGGAAGAACTTACAGGCGCTTGTGAATGAAGTCAATAAAAAGGTTGCCGCCAAGAAGCGGCGTAAGATTGTCCAATCTGTGGACCAACTTGTGGCTGGATCTGGTATTGGTTCGGCCTTTGGTCTTGTGGTGGACTTAGAAGAAGGGGACCGCTCTGAGGAGAGGGTGCAGGAGCCCATGAAGCGGAGGAGAGTGGAGACCCCTTCGAAAGAGCCCGCCACGCCAATCAAAGTTATTCCTCTTCGTTCTGAGAGTGGGGATTTCCTCCAACTTCCCAAAGTATAGTCCGAGCCTGGTCGTTGTGGTCCTCATGCCACCCTTTTCTTGGATGACCCTGAGTTGCGGGTTATTCATGACATTGGTCCTGCTGGCCAAAGTAAAGCAATAACGGAAGGAGTTATTGCTACTTCGAAGGCTCTGGAGGTCGCTCAGTCTTGAATAACGCTTCTCTTGAGGGCGAGGTTCGGGTGAACGCATTGTCTGTGGAAAGGGATGCTTTGGCTACCAAGGTCACCGAACATGAAAGTGAGGTTGCTGGCAAGAGGTCAGTTGTCGAGGAGCGTGCACGCCAGGTTGTTGTTGTAGAAAAGAAACTGGCGGATGCTCGAACCACCCTGGAAGCAGCGACCAAATCTTGGAGGAAGCTGGCTGAAGATAAGGCGGCCTTGGAGGAATCTCTGAAGAAGGCGGACTTCCCTGGGGAAGATGAGGCGGAGGACACAGTTGTCCTAAAGCGTGTTGAACTCATTGGGAGGGTAGAGTGTTGGAAGGAAACTTGGTGGACGCTGTCGAGCTTAGTTTTGATCGCGCAGTGGCTTAGTTGAAGGTGGTGAACCATGGAATCGATTTACGTACTGAGGGAATTCATTACCTTAGTGATGTTGAAGATGGCGTTATCAAGCCTCCCCCAGACCTTGAAAAAGATGTGGGGAATGTCGATGAAGCCCGGGCCGATGAGGCCTTGTAATTTTAATGACTATTCTTTAACAACTTCTGCTTGTAAACTGGCTTTCGAGCTAATGCCATTATGCGCCCCTTGTGGTTTTAGCACCTTTAATTTAATTTGTTGTTTTTTAATTCTCATCATACTTTTGTAAAAAATGTTTGTTTTATTTTCAAGTATGACGTGCGAACTAAGTGCTCGTTGCGTGAGGCTTTTTGTGCTGTTTGAAGTAGTCTTTGAGAGCGAACCGTCAATCTTGTATGTTCACAAATTAACACTTCGTTACTCTAATGTTTTTGCTCTTCCAGTGCTTGTCCTAAAAAGTTTAAGCGACCTTCGGAGAGAATGATGTGTTCGCTAATGCGGTATGATCTACCCCCCGCAGTCGTTTTGTTTTGATGAAATGAAACAACGACTGAAAAGCTTTACATGTTCACCGGCGATTTAGGACTTTAATTCGTTGTTTTGAATTTAAAGTTTTACCTTTCTTTCCCAGGCATCGTTGCTCGATCGGAACATGTACCTTATGCGTTGTTTGCAAAGGGAAATCCAAGTATGATAACTCTAACTTTACGCGGGGTACTAGTTAGATGTATTTCAAATCCAAGAGATTGTTTATCTTAATGTGTGCCCAAAGTCGTTTTCGAACAAAGAACAGTGGATGAACGAAAAAATTAAGTTATGTTCGACGCACTGAGGCGTGAGTCACCCATCGCGAGCTGGGGTTCTACCTAACATGCCGAGCAGTGATGCCGCAGTTTAGCGAGTCATATCGAGGAGTAAATGTATATGTTGTGTAGATTTCATTTATCCTTTAAGTTTTTTGGATTTGGAGTGGCACGACTTTCCTCCTCCGTTGCAGTTGCTTATTTTTTTGGAGAGCATGAAGTTCATTGTTTTGAACTGAGTATGTACATTAGAGTTTGCTGGCTAAGTTTGCCATCTAAGTGTAATACTTTTTGAGTTTCTCGGCATTCCAAGTTCTTGGAATGGTGCGTTTGTGGAGGTCTTCGAGTCCGTACGCTCCCGTCCCGGTTTTCATTCGGACTCTGTAGGGTCCCTCCCAGTTGGCGGCGAGTTTGCCCTCTTTAGAGTGTTTCTGATTCCGTCGGAGGACGAGATCGCCAACCGCAAATTCTCGTTTTATAACTTTCTTGCTATCACGAGCGGCTATTTTTTGTTTTAGCGTTGTTTCTAGTAGTGCTGCTTCACTTTGAACTTCATCAACAAATTTGAGCTGTTCACGTAGGTTAACCGCGTTGGTTAGGAAGTCAAGATCAACGTCGGTTCGCCAAGTTAGTTTAGTGAGCTCAATGGGAATGACCGCTTCTGTCCCATACGTGAGTCGAAAAGGTGACTCGCTAGTAGTGGAGTGGGGAGTAGTTCTGTAAGCCCGTAGGACCGCATGCAACTCTTCAGCCCACTTAGTTTTGGCTGTCTCCAGCCTTCTGCGTATTCCTCGCAAGATGACCCTGTTTGCCACTTCTGCGAGGCCGTTGGCTTGAGGGTGTTCTACAGACGTGAAGCTATTTTTGATGCCGACATTTCTCAGGTAGTTCTAGAACTTTTGATCAGTGAATTGAGTCCCATTGTCGGGTATCACAAGAGTCGGTATTCCGAACCTTGCCAGAATCTTTCTTTTGAAGAAATGGAGTACGTTCTTTTTTGTGATCTTCGCTAATGGTTCCGCTTCGATCCACTTGGTGGAATAGTCTGTTGCGACGACTAAGTATTTGAATTTACCAGCAGCTTTAGGGAATGGTCCTAGAAGGTCGATGCCCCACCATGTGAACGGCCACGGGGACACCAAGGATGTCAATTCGGCAGGAGGTACCAAGTGCATGTCTTTGTGCCTTTGACATTTATCACATAGGTTGACGTAGTCTTTCGCATCCTTCAGCATGGTGGGCCAATAGTATCCCGCTCATAAGACCTTTTTGGTGAGAGCCTTGGCACCTAGCTGTTGTCCGCATATTCCTTCATGGATGTCAGCAATGACTTCTTGGGTCTCGTTAGGTCCTAAACACTTGATAAGTGGTGTGATGAAACCCCTTTTATATAGGATTCCCTCCACTAAAGTGAATGAGCAGGCCCTTTGTTTCAATTTTGATTTTTCGAGGGGATCAGATGGGAGTTCCCCGCTAATTATGTAGCGTGTGATGGGTCCTCTCCAGTCCTCTATTCCAATGATCGTGTTGACCTCGAGTGGTTGAGATTTTTGCCTCTGAACGTTGGGTTCGTTGAGGACTTCCTGAATTACTGTCTTGTGTTCGCTTGCAGTCCTTGTGCTAGCGAGTTTTGAAAGAATGTCAGCTCGGGTGTTCTGTTCACGGGGAACATGAGTTACCACTGCGGCTTCGAATTCTTTCATTTTCTCGAGTACTAGATGGACGTACTGTTGTAGGTGTTCTTCTCGGACCTGGTAATCGTCGGTCACTTGCAAAGCCACTAACTAAGAATCAGTAAAAAAAAGATACTTTTCGGCCTCCTAGATCCTTAGCGACTCGTAGTCCAGCCAATAAGGCTTTGTATTCTACAGTATTGTTAGTTACGGGGAAAGATAAACCGACGGAGATTTCAACGACAATATCTTCGCCGTTTTCTACAATTACCCCTGCGCCACTTCCTTTAGAGTTGGACGATCCATCCACGAAGACAGTCCATTCCTCTGTGTTTTCTTCTATACAGAAGGTCATTTCGGCTAGGAAGTCAGCGAAGACTAATGCCTTTAGTGCCTTTCTGGATTCGTAGTGTATGTCGAACTCGGATAGCTCGAGTGACCACTTCATCCTCCGTCCGACGACATCAGGTCGTCCCAGAATTTGCCTTATGGGCTGGTCCGTTCGGACTACCATTGTGTGGGCTAAGAAATAATGCCTCAATGTTCGAGCTACTGTGAGGAGAGAGAGATCCAATTTCTCGATCTTTTGGTACCTTGTCTCTGGCCCTAACAAAGTTATGTTGGTGAAGTAGACTAGTTTCTGACCTTTCGGCGTTTCTCTAACTAGAGCGGCGCTGACCGCGTCGGAAGAAATGCAAAGGTATAGTACTTCACCTTGGTCGGGTCGTGGGAGGTCTGGAGGTGCAGAAAGGGTTTCCTTGAGATGCCTTAAAGCAGCTTCGCACTCTTCAGTGCACTCGAACTTGGTCTCATTTCTCAACAGTTTGAAGAAAGGGAGCGCATGTTGAGCGGACTTAGCTACGAACCTTGAGAGGGCGGTTAACATGTTGTTGATCGTTTGGATGCACTTTTTAGAGTGGGGCGTAGGAAGTTGTGTAAATTCCTGGCATTTATCTGGGTTTGCTTCGATTCCTCTTTCTGTTAAGTAAAAACCAAGGAACTTGCCCGCTTGAACTCTGAAAGTGTATTTCTCTGGATTGAGTCGCATGCTGTATTTCCTGGTTTGTTCGAACACTCTCTTGAAATGAGCGGCATGATCAACCTCTTGTTGGGATTTTACAATCATGTCGTCCATGTAGACTTCGAGAATGTTGCCCAGGAGTTTCTTGTCATAAACTTTGTTCATCATTCACTGATAAGTTGCCCCTGCATTTCGTAGACCGAAAGGTATTACGTTAAAGTAATAGTTCCCTGAATCGGTCATAAAGGTTGTTTTCTGCTTATCTTCTTCTGCCATGGGTATCTGGTTGTAGCCAGAGTTGGCGTCCATGAAGGATAAACGTTTGTAGTCGGAGGAATTATCTATGAGTTTATCGATGTTAGGAAGAGGATATGCGTCTTTAGGGCAAGCTCTATTGAGATCGGTATAATCAACACACATACACTATTTTCCATTAGATTTTTTGACAAATACAACATTGGAGAACCATGTAGTGTATTTGGCCTCAGAAATGAAATTGGAGAACCATTGGAGAACCTGTAAGAGGTCTTTTACAGCTTTTTTTGCAGCCTCTGACTTTTTGGAGACTTCTTTCTACGTCACTGAGCTACAGCGCTAACACCGGGATCGACTGTCACCTGGTGACAGGCGACGCTTCGATCGATTATGGGCATGTCAGCTGCTCCAAGCGAATAGCTCAGCGTTTTCCCTCAAGAAGGCGATTAGCTGAGTTTTGACATGTTCTGGGAGATCCTTGCCGATCTTGAAGTTCTTCGAGGGTCGTCTCCGAAAGGGACCAGCTCAAACTCAACGTCAGGAATAGGACTGAGAAGTTTCGCGTTGAGCGGATCCTTCTTCTCCCTTTTTTATTCCTTGAGGTCTTCCTTGGTGAACCTAGGATCAAGTTTGACCAAGTTTGTATCCAGAGTGCTGGCAGCAGTTTTCCCTTTGTCGTCGGTAGATTGGCTGGATTGGGAAACCGAGCTCTAGGTTTTGTTGGCCTAAAGAAAACATCTTTTAGAAGCTTTGATGTCTCCATTCAGGGAGGCGATGATGCCATCCTTTGCATGGTATTTCAACTTCAGATGAGCAGTTGAACATGCAGCGCTCAGTTCGAGTCTGGTTCTCCCTATAATGCAATTATAAAGAGAAGGACAATCGATTTCCGAAAATGGTATTGATATTGTTTTCTTGGCCTCCTCCTCGCCGAAGGTGACCAACAGCTGAACGTAACCCCAAGGTTGTGTAGACGAACCGTTGAAGCCGTAGAGTTCACTTCCAACATAAGGAGAAAAGTTTTTCTCCGTTAATTGAAGAGTTTTGAACAGGCTGGTGTACATGATGTCACATGAGGCCCCTGTGTCGATCAGAACTCGACGGACCTCTATGTTGGCCATCGATGCTCGCACGAGCAAAGGAATGGCTGAATTCAAAGCACCACCAGGTAGTTCAGAGTCATAGAATACCAAGGGTGGTATTCCTCCGATGTGAGTGTTGGACGGAACCAGCAAATTGACACTCATGAGCTCTTCAAATTTTCTTTTCATGTTTCCCATGGAAATGTTCAGTGTTCCTCTAGTGATGACGTTGGCAGAAGGGAACTATTCCAAGGTGCATGAGTACTGTCGCCCAACTTTTCAAAAGACATTGCCATTATCTTGTCCGCCGCGGTGCCATTGGTGATGAGTTCGACAGTCTTTCTTTTCGACTCGGGGTTCTTAACGAACTTCTTGAGTCGTCCTCGTTGGATGAGGAGTTCAATTGCATCCTTCAGGTGGATGCAATCGTCAGTCACGTGCTCGTGGCATATCTAGAATCGACAGTACTTTGTCTTTTCGACCCCCTTCCTTTCCTGCGACGGGGCTTTTAGTGGCTTGACACCAGCTTCTGCCAGATTGGCTACTACAATCTCAGCGAGGATATTTTCCCTGGACATGGCCAAGGGTATATACTCTGTGAAGCGACCGTTAGGTGCTTTGCCTTCATGAGTTACTTTGCTTTCCTTCTTTTTATCTTGGAAGGTCTTTCAGGAGGATTCAGCAGCAGGTTCCTCCTTCCTAGATTTGTTGAGGTTGTTCGCGTACAGCTCCTTTTCGTATCTGATGTAGATCTTTGCGATCGCTACGAACTCGTTGAGAGTCCTTGGGCGATCTAGACAGACAACCTTTTTAACGTTTGTGCCTTCACGCAGACCTTTGGAAATGAGGTACTGCTTCATAGTTTCGTCAGCACCCCTTACTTGCATAGCTTCTTTATTGAACCTTTCGATGTAGTCTCGAAGAGGCTTGCTTTTTCCTTGAACGTTGGCTTCTAGGGATGCCACCGTCTTTGGTTGCGTCCTAAACACAGTGAAGTGGGTTGTGAACTAGTGACAGAGGTCGCTCCATGAGTCGATTGAGTTTCTCCTTACCAGGTAACTGCTTCTCGTCGTAATGTATTGACGAAGAGCTTGCATTTGACGGCGCCCTGCACCGATTTATATGTGAGAACCGCTTCAATGTTCTCGATGTGCTAATCTGGATCTGTTGTCCCGGCGTATGAGTCTATCTGGGGAGGCTTCTCTAATCCGCGAGGGATAGGAGCTCCGCGGATGCGCCGTGTGAATGGATCGTAAGCGTTGCGGTCATTCCGGGCATCGCAGCTATCCTCGAAAATAGAGGGAGACCAAGATTTCCTGTTGTGACTTGGTGGGGGTCTCCTTGGAGAGGATCGACATGGGGGAGATCATATGGGTGACATCCTTCTCGGCAATCTCCTGCGGTAGCTAGGAGACCTGACACTAACTAAATGTCGAGGGGATCTGGAGCGACAAGGACTCGGGCACCCTCCTCTTCTGTTAGGTGTTGGGGAGGGAGACCGTTTGGGTCGAACCGATGGGCGCGCTTGTTCTAGATCTGCTAAATGTCGATTATGTTCCTCGATTAACAACGTATGTCGTTGAACCGTGCGGAGCAGGTTGTTGACGAGGGCACCAGTTGGTGTTGCATCTTCAGGCGTCTCTGTAGGTCGTAAGGGGCCTTGCAGAGGCCTTTGTTGGAGAGGAACTATTTGTGCAGGTTCCTCTCTGGGTGTACCCACAGGTGAAGGCAAAGATGGTATACCATCGCGTTAAGGGATACGAATTTCACTTCGCAACTGTGAGCTGGCACCGTTGGTAGCGATGGTTAATATTTTGGAAAGCTTTAGGTTTTAGAAAGATAAAAACGAGGAGAGCTTATATTTCCCATAGACGGCACCACTGATCGTACCTGATCAGAAGGTGACTACCGGTGCTTTAAATGTGGTGGTTGAAGTGGTGGTGAAATGCTTGAAGAATGCTCCTTGGAACGGAGGGGGGGTGTACCTACAGGCGCTCCGACGCTCAAGTAAGTAAAGATCATAGGATGAGGGTTGAGAGAGGAAGAAGTGCTCTACCTTGGGGACTTCTAAGAGTCCCCTATATATATAGGTGGAGGGCTGTAGAGCCGTTGTAATGGCACACCAGTCTCTGGCGGTTACGAAATCGTGGGAAGTGTAACCGCCAAAGATTTTATTGCGGGAACGTGCAAAGAGACGTTGGGGCTCGTTTGAACATGTCTTGCTTGCTCCGTGCACCCCCTTCGCGGGGAAGGGGTGTGTTGCAAGTAATGTTGCCAAACGTGGTATTTGGGCTTTGGATTGTATTGGGCCTAAGTAAATGGGTCAAAGATCCTTTTGGCCAGTCCAGAACAATGTGTATTCCGGAGACTTAAATATAGTCATATGTGTAGGCTTTAGTACCTTGTCGTTTTATGCTATTAACATGGATGTTGTGAGTTTGTTCACAGATTCATCCTTTTTATTTTTAGCAAATTTTCATTGTGTCGATGTACTCTATCAATTTGAATGAATGAATATAATTTATTTTTGTCAAAAAAAAATTATAATTATCTAATGATATTTCATATAATAATTATTGATGAGCTAATTAACAATATTAATAAAATTTCTTTTAAAAAAACAATATTAATGAAATAAAACTAATGATATTTTTGTTATGTTTTTGGTTATGATTGCTGTCTTGTTGTTAATAGAATCGGTATGAGTGGTGGATTGACCCTCTTCTGAAAAAATTCATATAATTGTTCTATTCTTAATTATTCATCTAATTAGTATAGAAATCCGTGTCAAGCATAGGTTAGAATTTCGTTAAATTTAATATATTAAGTGAAGATGTGGTATCATATTCATTTGTGTGGTCGCTCCCTGTTCAATGAGTCGATCCACACCAGTTTGGTAATCCTATTTTCAATCACTCACATAATTTGCGCTTACATTTCAAAATCATCTAGTATTGGTCCATCTTTTAGATTTTTACACGGATATTGATCATTTTACATCATCGAATTGTATGTCAGGTCATTTAAAATATGTTCATCATTGTTTCAGATTGTATGTCAGATCATTTAAAATACGTCCAACATTGTATGTCGAAAAATACATGTTTATTACATATTCAAAATTATGTCACGGTTTTTTAATTGAATATAATTCTTTTGGAAAAATAATTATCTTAAAATCTCCAACATCTTCGACAAACTCGTAGATTTATCAAACACTCACACTATTTTCTATACTTTCACAAACAAAACACATAATACTTTTTTTTCCTTAACTTCTCTCATGTTCTAATTCCTTTTTTGTATCCTTTGTATTTCTTTTGAATTTCCTTTCCCCTTTCTCATGTAAGAAAGGAACATAAACCTCTTTCAATGAAACCATCAGTAACAAACTTTTTTTAATCAAATTGCATATTCTTTTGATCTTATTTGACTATGTCACATTATTATGGACACAGAGAGTTGTAAACTTGAATAAGAGGTGTTCATGTGTCAAGTGAGTTAAAATTTTATATTCAATGAAAAGGTGGATTTTACAACATATAAGTGAGATGACTCATATACCTACTGGATTAAGGTTTTGGGTGAATATGTGATATCAATTTTACTTGTGTATTGTCTCTTAGTCTAATGTGGCGATAAAACTCAACGTATGATCCCTCGGAAGCCCCAAAATTAAGATGAATTATTTTGTTAGCTTTTTAGATCTCATTTATTTAATTTTTGTATCTTAAATTTTAGTTATTTGATATCATTCGTTTTCATGCTATTTTTTTATTCAACTTCCCTTACTTCAAATTCCTTCACAATGAAAAAATGCATGTATTTTGTTAAGATGACTAAATTCATGCTTATTAGAAATTTTAAATTGGTGTTAGTCTCACTTTTATGGGTTCTCTTAACCTAATGTAATTGTTCAACTGAGTTTATGCTCTCTCGAAAGTCACAATATTATGATAAAATATTTTGTTAGTTTTAGATGTCATTTGTTTAAATTTTTTATCTAATATTTTTCTTTTTAGGTATCATTCAGTTTTATCCTTTGTTTTAGTCAATCTTTATTATTTTAGATTACTCCCTCCGTACCTTTTTATAGGAGTAGTTTACAAAAAAGTTATGTCCGTAAATATAAGATCATATACAAATTCTTAGATGCATTGATTACTCTTTTTTTCAATTATACCCCTAATTAATACTACCAATTTGTCTTTGTATATGAAAAGTTAACATTATATATATATATATATATATATATATATATATATATATATATATATATAGGGGTTTTTTT
>Ga0099826_10001399_pt1 | contig 14394 bp, 9 predicted proteins | sample Mtrugardesep15_FD_76830 | JGI IMG/M metagenome (GOLD analysis project Ga0099826, IMG submission 76830) | Root nodule microbial communities of legume samples collected from California, USA - M. trunc garden sep15 | ecosystem: Host-associated > Plants > Roots > Nodule | place: USA: California... | reverse complement strand
TTAGAGTTAATGGACCAAAATGAAACCAAGAAATAAGTTAAGAGACCAAAATGAAACCAAAAAATAAGTTAAGGGACCAAAACAAAACTTTTAATAGTTAAGGGACCAAAACGAAACCAAAAAGTAAGTTAAGGGACCAAAACGAAACTTTAAATAGTTAAGGGACCAAAACGAAACTAAAAAATAAGTTTAGGGACCAAAAGAGTAATTAAGCCAAAAATTTGAATAAAAAGAACTCATATCAAAATAAAACCTTAGAGTTGAATATTGAAAATCCATATACATTGATCGAAAGGAGGAAAATGATATTGAAAAAATAAAATAAAAAGAAGTATTAACGAGCGGAACGCTCCTTAAGGACTATAAGTAGTAAGTATTTGTGAAAAAATATATAATCATTGCATCGGAAATCAAAATATTTAACTTAAAAAAAAAATTACTTATTTTAAAATGTTTAAAGAGTACACCAAAAGCATTCGTTTACCAAGACTCTATAATAAATGACAATTGTAATTTTAAATTAAGTTAAGGGACAACTCCATAAATTTTGCCTAAAAGATACGAAATCGTTAGGGGAAATTTAGCGAGGAGTCCTTCTCTATTTAAGGGTAATAGTCAACCCAAAGGTCAAACAACTCGTTTTCTTCAACTCTCCTCCTCTCTCTCTCACGAGCATAACATAAGATAGAGTGCAAGGAAGTGAAGAAAAGAAGTTGCATGCAATCAGCCCTCTTCAAATTTATGGTGAGTTCTTTAGTAAGCTATGGTTCGTTATTAGGAATTAGGTTATGGGTATAAGATAGATTGAGTAGAATGATTTTAAACTAGTGAAATTGAATCCCTAATTCATGATGCATGGTGGTGGTAATAATACTAACATTTAAACTGGTCTGAGCTGAGAGATAAGAAATTGGATGTTCTAGGTTCGAACTTGGACGAAGGAGTAAATATCAATCTAAGAACTAATTACTAACATTTGTCATTAAAAAAAAAAAGACACAACATATAATTTCAGCATGCATGAAAAACAAGTATAAATTTATATATGTATATGTAATATCATATGATACTATAGATGTATGGTACTTGAGTTATATTATTGTTTAGTCCTAAAACCTAAAGGATCCGGAGATTGTATTTAAGACTGTAAATAGTTTTGTTTTACGGATGAATGGGAAGGCAATAGTAAGGACAAGACTAAGATGTTGTAACTTTTGAGAATTTATATATATGTTGTATTTGTAGTGTTGGGAACTAAGAGTATGTTTGGTATCACAGTGGATATGTCTAAGTTTCGATGACCCATCGTGATTTTACAAAAGCTATAAGCATAGCTTTTTAAAAATCACCGTGCGTCGCCTTGATTTTGACATACACACCATCATAGCAAACATTGGCTAAGGCCCTTTTGCTTGTATAAGACTGTTTATGTACCTTTGGAGTTTGGACAAATTTCTCATGACTATCCAGTACTATTATAAAGACACTTTATATCATGTTCTAGACTATAATATAGGGTGTTACATAAAATCTCACCACAAAGTCCTCAACCCAAAAGCCCTTTTGAGTTCCCCTGTTGATTTTGTCTCTCACCCAAGAGCCTCACAAGAAACATTCAACACTAGAGCCATGATCTTCTGTGTTCCCTCTCCCAAAAGACACCCACCCTCAGCCTTGAAGTTTCCTAAGAATATCCTCTTTTGGTACAAGTGAATAACGAGATAAAAATCTACTTTTATAGACATTTTACCCGTGTTATTCAAAGTACTAGGACCGAGCTTTAGCATAATTCGAATTGCACTCAACAGAAACTCGAAGGAAAAAAAAACAGCATAATTCGAATAGGCTAACAGGTAATTCTAATTACCTAAGACAGCTCCCGATAGGATGTCAAATTTTTGCCTAATTCGAATCAGCAAAACCCCAATTTGAATTAGCATGTCCAGAACCTAAAGAAACAGTGATTTTACGGTACAAACTCAACAATAATCCTTGAAATATTTATTAGCTATGTATACAGCATAATAATATCAGCATTCACATGTCTGCATTATTTCAATTGTCATGTATCTAAATGTACAACAAAAGCAGAATTTCTGAGTACATACACATTATTTATTTCACATTTATACTCAAATTCTCAATTCTTTGTCATTGGGGCTTATTCACCAGGTTGTGCTTGAGCTTGATTTTTCTGTCCCCTTTTGAACCTTTGCAGATTGCTTTCTTTGCAGAATCTGTAGCAATACATAATCATAAACACACATTCACAATGATGTTCGGAATATTAGCCCTTGTTATATAAAGATCAACTTATATTTGAAACATATAATCAATCACTTACCTCTTGTTTCCTCTTGCGCTCAGCTTCAGCCTATTTCAGATTTAAATAGATATATATGTTAAGCATCAGAAAACATAAATCATTAAGAAAAAAAATAAGAACAGTATATTCAATTTCAGTATTGTTTACCAGAAATTGTTTCAGCATTTTATTCTCTTCTTGTAGCAGATTCAGCTCAGCCTCTAGCTCTATCTGATAGGCCTGCATTGCAAGATTTTTTTTTATATATGCAAACGTTACGGACTATCACAGTCAAATGCTGCCGACCCAACTTCAATTTCAGAGACATAAAAAGTCCTTATTTCACAGCCTAAATCATGGCCAGACTTTTATTTAAAATCTTGAATGTAGTGTTAATCACACAAAAACAAGTTTTAAAAAAGTCTGTGACCGTGATTGAGGCTGAACCTGTTATATTTGTGTTGGATTTATCGCGAAATCAAGGATTGTGAAGCGACTGCAAAGGTAAACATAATTTTAAACCTTACACAGAAGCACTCTCCAAGCTATGTGATTAATAAGCATAACAATCGAACTATAACAGAGAGTAGATATGAAGGGCACAATACCTGTTTCCTTGCTCGAGAACGTGCAGCCGATTCTCGATTTTTCATCATTCTGCGTTGTTTTCGCTCCAATAGAACTTCAGGAGGACCATCAATTATCCTCTTTCTGTTAGCAGCTCCACTTGACTCAGCTCCACTTGTCATTTGGTATGTTGCAGGACTATTGCTAGTCACACTTTGAGTAGGAAATCCCACTTCCATTGAAGGCCTCGAACCATAACTTGCAATATTCAGTGGTCTCATGTTATTTGAAACATTGCCACTATGATTCTGAAATGACGACGATGATGATTGTTGTACTACTCCAGCTTTTACTAAGAAATCCTCAAAAGTCATTTCGCCAGGTGTTTCTTGCTTCTTGAGTGTCTCATTTCTTTGAAGGTTATTTTCTTCTTTGAATTGTGGTTGGTTTTTATGAATCTCGGACCAAACTTCATCCGAAGTTTTCTTGCAAATTGGCGGAGGGACAGAGACTGAATCACCAAGTTGTTGGGAAATGGTGTGTTCTGTTGTTACAACACTTTCAATATTGTTGCGAGTTTCAGTAGTAACTTCATCATTGGAACTCCAAATGCTGTCAAGGAACTCATCCATGTTGAGGGAGCCAAAGTTCTTATCACTAGTGAATTGGAAATCATCAAGGGCGAGTGAGAGTGTCGAGTTTTGATTGCTCGGTTGAGCCATGGATGCTTATGACAATTCTAATTTTTCAAAAGGAAACATTTTAGTCTCTGAAACTACCATTATCTATTGCAAAATAAAATCAATTGTTTTATTTTTCTTTCTAATCCACAACAATTAGGGTTTTTAATCACATAATTGTTCCAAAGTATCCCCATGACTTAGGCCCTTTGGACCAGCTATATGACTAATCCTAGAGTTGGTAACATGACACCCGTTTTTTTATGAAGGGTTGGACGGCCAACAAATGGGCTAGTCCAGAAATCGAACTCGACTCTTTCTGGAGAATTCATGTTACCAACTCTCCAAACAACACATTGGTAAAAAAAAAGAATTTAGCAAATTAATCATGTATAATTTTGAAAGGTAAGACATTAAATCCGAAAAAATATATATTAAATTATGGACAATTTAATAGACAATTATCAATGCCATGATTTTTTTTTTGAGAGATCGTCTGAAGATCGGACGGTTCTGACTTATGATTTTGTACCGTAAATCAGATTTTAGAAATGAAAACAAAATATGCCCGATCTCCATCTAACGATCAATGTTTACCGACTGCAGTAGCGGAAGTATATTAATTATCGACAATTTAATAGACAATTGTCAAGGTCATAAATAATTCCGATATGGATTGAACGCAGTCAACATTTCCTGCCGTTGTAATTTCGTCTGTAAGTTGGAGATCGGATGGTTATAAATTATGATTTTAAGTTGATTGTAAATCGGATTTTTTAATTTAAAACACCAATCGTCCGATCTCCATCTTACAATCGGCGTTCACCACGGTGAAGGCCGCATATTGTGACCATAGTCAATTCAGATTCAAATAAATTGTCAAATAATTAAGATGATAAAAATGGATGCAATTGCATGCAACATGCAGACATGCATATGAGTGATTCACATGAAAGAATCAGATGAATGAACTTCAAAAGGAAAAGCAAAAAAACTTAATAAAGAAGCTTATGGTAAAGTATGAGTACCGGAATATACAAGCATCAATAGAGGATGGGAATTCTGAAAAAGAAGAAAAAAATTATGAGAAATATTAAGATTAATTGGAGAAATATGAGAGAAAGAGAGGGTATATAATACAGTGCATAGAGACAGAAACTTTAACTTCCAGGTTTCATATTAAGTCAAGACCTTAATTCGACGGAATACCGGCCGATCAAGAGTCAATTTGGAATATGTGACGACTTATAGCTCATAATCTATGTACGATTGGTTACTTAGTTTACCTTCTCTATAAATAAGAGTTCTCACAAAGAAGAAATTATCGAATACATAATTTTTGAAACCTACTCCTAACTAGAAACGACTAAAGCTTTTGAGAACATTAAATTCTTTTAAAGTATTGCAATTTCAATTCGAATCAATTCACCTTTCTATCAATTTTTTAATTTGAATCGCCACTTTTCTATTTCTTTACTTTGTTGCGTAATTAAGTTCTAAGTCATTTTCAATTCAACGATTTAATTTTCGAGTCATTTACTTTTTTTTGTCTTTTAAATTGAAGTGTTTTTACATTCAAACTCTTTAATTCAGTCGTCGTTTTAATTCAAGTCATTAAATTTTAAAGTAAATCAGCTTTAAATCTTTTCTTGGTCAATATCGACCATAAAACTCTAATTCAATTCAAAGACATTTTTAATATCATCTAACCAATTTACAAGTCTATCGATTAACTTGTTCAGACTCCCACAATCACACCGATTAAATATTTATTTGTCTTTCAAATTTGGTTGAATTTCCTTGCACAAAAAAATACTCATAAACAATCCTATCATATTTTACTTAGGTCTCTTATCTTATTTGGGTCTATCATATTGCAAACGCCATACATACCCTAGTAGTCTTAAATCTTAACTATGTCTTTCCACATACTTATCGCCACATCTACGTGTTATAATATGTTGTCCACCTTCTCTACACATCATGAACAATTACGATCATTTCGAATTCTACATGTACTATCAACCACAAACCACGAGCTACTCACATGTAATTCTCAACCAATTAACAGTATCATATCATATACCTGTTGAATAATAAACAATTGTATAAACCCACTTAGGTTGGCCGATGATGTTGACTTGATACCATATAGTGTATTTTTCTCAAAGTTTTAAGTTTGATTATCTCATATGCTAATTTGATGGACTAGTTTGACTTTTTTTTTTAAATAAAATAAACAAGTGTATAAAATCTAAGGTGTGACCTAGTCATCATCCTTAAGGATTTATTTTCCTTATAAGTTCATGTTGTAGTATGCTCAAAATTGGAATTCTGGAGGTGTACAAAATCGACGGCTGATTTTGGCTGTTTTTTGGAGACTTTGTCTCGACTTTTTCGGCCCCCGAAGTGCAAAAACGGCGCCCGATTTTGAGCAACAGCATAAAAATAAAACGTATTTTTATGGTCTGAATTTGTTCCAATTTTTTAGGGATACTTTTACCATAAATATAAACCTTGTATCAGATAAAAACCTTGAGAGAGGGGCTTAAAACAATGGTTTAGAAGCCAACAAGAAAATTAGGGTTTGTAGAGAATTCTCTTGGCAACAAACACTATTAGGATTGAGTCTCTTGGTCACGATAAGAGATTGAGACTTTGGATAAAATTAGGTTTGAAACCTAATTATTGTAACCTTTTTTTTTTTTGGTAAAGAGAACGGAGGGCTACTCTCTTCTTAAATAAATATACAGCGATATACTCAAGATGAAACTCGCTTGTTACAACAACAAAAAATTATTAGCACCGCAACCCCCTGTATCCCACTAATACTAGAGTTTACACCAATACACATTAAACACATAGGCATTCGTGATTTTCTAAGAGCCAATTATTCACACCATATTATAGCGTTGTTGTTTGATAAAAAGAATGAAAGTTAAAAAGGAGCAGAGAGAGTAATAGTTAGCACGCGGGTCATTATCCTTCTTGTACCCAGACTCATAATCCCGACCACCAATACTCGGAAAGTGCTAGAAGATTTATGCCTGCATAATTATATACTAATTAGCAAATAACATTGAATATGATATTTTGAACAATTAATTAAGTAATCACATGAATATGTTACCTGAAGGAGTGTCATATAATCAGCCAGCTCCTTCATTATATAATTGCTCTGCCTCATGCACCTCATACTCTTGCATGATGGGTTTACCTTTCTCAGCTCTGCATCTCATCTATGCATCTACCTATCTAAGGCAGTGGCTGAGATCTTGTTTCCCCTACTGTCATTGTGATCGACATGTCTGTCCATTTTTAAACAATGACAAAACCATAAAGAAATCAACAATTATGCAATTCTAGACAATTTTAGGACTTTGGATCCCGAAAACATGAAGAATTTTTTTTTCAGATTCTAAAATCCAAACGAAACCAGTACCAAAGGAAAAAAAAGCAATTCAAAACGCAAGATTTGAGCAAATGTGTACTATCCTCTTATTTAGTAGTTGGAAACTTCACAAATTTGATGGATTTGAGTAAAGATTTGATGCAAAATGACACAGTATAGTGGATTTCAGATTTGGAGGGGTTTTGAGTTTTTTTTTTATTACTAAAAGTGAAAATGCAAAAGTGAGGAGATATGTAGGATATGTTGGGATTCTAGAATCCGAACACAAATACACTTCAGATTCTAAAATCCGAGCAGGGTCATTTTTGGAAATAAGAAGGCGTGCGAGAGGTGGGAGAAATTTCACTATATATTAAGTAAAATAAATTGAGTGAGGCCATTTTTTGGGTGAGGCCTAAAGTCTTTACTTTAGGTGCCTCATCTTTGGTTCGAGCTTAAGACAAAAAAATATGGGATTTTTAGATATCAAAACTAGAAGGAAAACATATAGTATATGCTTAGTTCAACTTTTACAAGAATTGATTTTGAGTGAATTGATTCTATAAAATTGATTTTGGATAAAAGTGACTTGAATATAAAGTGATTGATGTTTGTATGTATCTATGTAAAAGTGGATTTAGCAATAAATTTAAGACTAAAATTAAATTGTAGAAGCCAAAAAAATATAAATTGTAGTTTTAAGTAAAATCAATTCTACAAACAAAAACAATTCTACTTTAAACATCCAAACATCATAAAAATCAATTCTGCAACCCCTAGAATCACTTTTAACCTTCTAAAATTGAATTGAAACCAAACACATGCCGAAATAGTTGTTGTGGGCCAAGTTTGATCTAACCCGTAAAGAGATGACTTATATCCATCAAAGTCTTGAGTTCAACTCTCACACCGGATGTGACAATTTATAATTTGATTTTTTTTTTTTAAGGAATTCTTTGAAATATTTATTAGCTATGTATACATTAGAATAATAGCAGAATTCACATGTCTGTATTTTTTCAACTGTCCATATATCTAAATGTACAACAAAAGCAGAATTTCTGAGTACAGACACATTATTTACTTCACATTTATACTTAAATTCTCAATTCTTGTCATTGAGGCTTATTCACCAGGTTGTGCTTATAGGCCTTCTCATTTCTCTTAATTTTTCTGCCCTCTTTTGAGCCTTTGTTGAATGCTTTCGTTGCAAAAGCTGTAGCAATAGATAATAACAATATCAATAATAAATATACATTCACAATGATGTTAGTAACACTAGCCCTTGTTATATAATTTGTATTTGAAGCATATAATCAATCACTTGCCTCTTGTTTCCTCTTGCTCTCAGCTTCAGCCTTTTTCATATTTAAATGCAAATATATGTAAAGCATCAGAAGACATAAATCATGAAGAAAAAAAAACAAGAAATAAGAAGAAAAAAAAAGAACAGAGTATTCAATTTCAGTATTATATACCAGAACTTGTTTTAGCTTTTCATTCTCTTCTTTTAGCAGATTCAGCTCTGCCTCTAGCTCTACTGTATATGCCTGCATTGCAAGATATTTTTTTTATAGACAAATGTTAGTGACTAGTTGTTACCGAGGTTTGAACCAGACATGATATGACGGTCGTTAAGGCAACCTCAATTCGAGAGACAAAAAATCATGATGTTACTGCCTAAATTGTGGTCACGGAATTATATTTAAAACTTTGAATTTAATGTGAATCACACAAAATGCAGGTTTTAAAAAAAGGTTCGTGACCGCAATCGAGGCTGAACCTGTCGCATTCGACCATAATTTATTGCGAAATCAAGAATTGTGAAGTGACAGCGAAGGTAACTGCAACTTTGAACCTTACACAGAACTATCCAAGTTATGTAAATTAATAAGCATAACAGAAATTGAACTATAACAAAGAGTGGAGTATGATGAACAAAAAACCTGTCTTCTTGCTCGAGAACGAGCAGCCGATTCACGATTTTTCAGCATTCTACGTTGCCTTCGCTCCACTACAACTTCAGGAGGACCATCAATTATCCTCTTCCTATTACTACACCCACTTGATTCGGTCATGCTTTGACATTTCTCCACAGCAAAATCCTTCACTCCTAAGTTGTTATTCTGTGACAACATTTGGTATGTTGCAAGACCATTTCTAGACACACATTGAGTAGAAAATCCCATTCCCATTGAAGGCCTCAAACCATAAAAACTTGCAATATTCAATGGCCTCATATTACTTGAAACATTGCCATTATGATTCTTAAATGGCAATGCTGATGATTGTTGTACTACACCAGCTTTTACTAAGAAATCCTCCAAACTCATTTCTCCAAGTGTTTGTTGCTTCTTGAGTGTCTCACTTCGTTTAAGGTTGTTTGCTTCTTTGAATTGTGGTTGGTTTTTATGAATCTCAGACCAAACTTCATCCACAGTTTTCTTGCAAATTGGAGGAGGGACAGAGAATGAATTACCAAGTTGTTGGGAAATGGTGTATTGTGTTGTTACAACATTTTTAGTATTCTGAGTTTGAGTGGTAGCTTCATCATTGGAACTCCAAATGCTGGTAAGGAATTCATCCATGTTGAGGGAACTAAAGCTCTTTCCACTCTTGCATTGGAACTCATCAAGGGTAAGTGAGAGTATTGAGTTTTGTTTGCTTGGTTGAGAAAATGGAGCTTCTGCTTGTTCTTGCAATGGAACCTCTTGATCTAATTGTTGTAGAGCCATGGATGCCTATGAAGATCCTGATTTTCAAAAAAATCAACAATTATTGTCTCAGAAACTACCATTATTTATTGCAAAAGAAAAATCTTGTTTTTCGAGTAATCCACTGCGGTAATTAGGGTTTTGACATCAAGAGGTTCCTCGAATATTGGCAGAGGAACATCCGTTTGAGCCCACTGGACTAGCCATCAAATTGGCACAGGAACATCCCTTTTTTTTACACGGGTGTCAGCCAAATGGGCGACTCCAAGAATTGAACTTAGGTTCTTTTTCTGGAGAGAGTGTACTATACCAACTCCCTCGACACCATATTGTTAAAAAAGGAAATTAAGCAAATAATATCGATGTGTATTTTGAATGATAAGAAATTAAATCTGATAAAGTAAAAACAACAAAAAACTAAACCATGGACAATTCAAAAGACAATTGTCATTGTCATGAATAATTCCGAAATGGATGGAATGCAGTCATCATTTCCTGCCGTTGTAATTTCATATGTAAGTTGAAGATTGGATGGTTATAATTTATGATTTTATGTTGTATTGTAAATCAGACTTTTGACTTTAAAACATAAACCGTCCAATCCACTACTGTGACTGCAGTCAATCCAATAATCCGCGTATTGTTAGATGATTTTATGTCATCTAACAATCCGCGCTCATCAAGTGGGGTGACACCGCCATGTATTGTGACTGCAGTCAATCCAAATTCAAATATAATTCTTCAAATAATTAAGATAATGTAAATGGATGCAGTTGAATTTCTTAGTAATTACCAGTTGCATGCAACATGCAAACATGAATATGAATGTGATTCTCATGAAAGAATCAGAGTATGCCAAAAGATAGAAACAAATTCGATATTAATGAACTTCAAAAGCAAAAATTAAAATAAAATCATAGTAGTATTTTTTATTTTATTTTAACCAGTAATCATAGTAGTATTGAAAGAGAATATTATAGATGAGTATGAGTACCTGAATATACAAACAACAATATGGATGGAATTCTGATGGAAAAAAAGGATGAATCTTTTTTAAATTAATTGGAGGATAAGGTAAGACCTACCCTAGATGAAATGAGAGAAGGAAAGAACATAAAGTGTACAAAGACAGAAGTACCATATTAAATCAATGTTTGTTGTAATTGAGAATGTGGTACCCTTTTTAGGGATCAGTTATGAGTTTTTTGTTGACACGTTTTGTTGTGCATGCAAAGAGTAGTACTCTACACTGCCAGTTAAGTTAACCATCGTAACCGTGTGGTTGACCAATTGTCTTGGTTTACTTTTACTGACGTTTTTAATTTACCAATCAAGCTTTTGGAATGCAGGATTGTAGTAGAAATATATTCTTTGCTTTGAGAGATAAAAAGGGGATTGGGATTGTGTGAATTTAGAGATGGAAAAATCATGGTGAAATTTATTGTATTTTATAGAGATATAGATAAAAGAGAAATTATAGAGATTAATATATGAGAGATAAAGACAAAGTCATGGTGACTACGTAATCCTAATCCATAAAAAAGTTAGATAAAGTGCCTGTTTGGTATAGTGGTGGGAGCATAAATACCACTTTCCAATGTTAACCTACCGTGATTTTTGGGAAGCTTAAAATTGTAGCTTTTGCCAAAACGTGGGTACAGGCTTGATCCAACGCTGTAACAAACAGAGGCAAAGAAGTTGAGTTGAATTTAAATATACCAATAAAAAAAGACAAGTTGAGTTGAGAATTTAGATATTCAAGTTATTTGAAAAAGTAAAATTATACTAATATATAATATATCATTAATTTGGTCACTTGTAAATTTTTTGAGTCAATTTAGTCTTTTAAAAAATAAATAGGTCAAATTCAGCCTAACTTAGAAAATGACAATTTTGTCGTTGAAAGTGTAACACGTCAATTAAAATAGATTGATTTTTCAGCTTGCATGATGTGACACGTTAAATGAATGTGACAATTTATATGAACTATGTAAGAGAAATAAAATTGTTTGATATGATTTTGTTGGGTAAAAGCCTAAAATGATGTGACATGTTAAATGATGCTACTATGCCTTTAAAATTTGGGAAAGAAAAAGTAACTCTTACCGTGTTTTTGGATGAAGAATTTTATTAAGTTTTCAAATTAGCCCCTATAAACTTAAAAAATGTAAATGACTCCTATAAGTTTTCAAAAGTACAAATTGGCCCCTTAAAATTTCAAAATTTACAAATTGGCCCCTATATTCTTTGCTTTGAGAGATAAAAAGGGGATTGGGTTGTGTGGCTTTAGCGATGGAAAATTATGGTGACTTTAAAGTATTTTATGAAAGATAAAGATAAAAGAGAAATGATAGAGAGAAAAATATGAGAGAGATAAAGAGAAAGTCATTGTGACTTTCCTTCCACAAAGTCACAATCTTTATCCATAAAAAAGTTAGATAAAGAAGTTGAGTTTATATGTACCAAAAACAAAAGGTTGAGGTGAGATATTCAAATTATCTGAAAAAGTAAAATTATATTAATATATAGTAAATACTTAACTTGGTCAACTTGGACAATCACAAATTTTTTGGTTCAATTTAGTCTCTCGCAAAAAGAAATAGGTCAAATCCAGTCTAATTTAGAAAATGACAATTTTGTCATTGAAAGTGTAACACGTCAATCAAAATAGATCAATTTGTCCGTTATGTGACAATTTACATGAAAGAGAAACAAAATTGCTTGATATGATTTTGTTGGGTAAAAGCTTAAATGCTACAATGCCTTTAAAATTTGAGAAAGAAAAAGTAACTCTTACCGTGTTTTAGACTTTTTTGTGGTAATATAATTTTTTAAGAGAATTCAAATTCTTTTGAATAAATTTCTTTGTTTGTATGATTAGTTCGGAGAATTTTTAAAATAATGGAATATTATGAAGTTTTCAAATTAACCCCTATAAACTTAAAAAAAAATGTAAATGACTCCTATAAGTTTTCAAAAGTACAAATAGGCCTCTTAAAATTTCAAAATTTACAAATTGGCCCCTATTTTTCAATTTTTAAATTTGACCTAAATTTTTAAAAAATTATAAAATTAGCCAAAATATGATAACAATGGGATTTTTTTTATTACTCTATCCAAAATATAAACATTTAGAAATGAATATATTCAATTAAAGCATTTGAATTCCTTAAATATTATTTTCTCTAAAATTTCAATTACTTCATCCATACACATTTTTGGACTTTTTTTTAGCAAAATTATAAAGTCAATTTCATTGTTAAAGACGTGGCAACCGAAAGTGGTATGAAGTTAATGTGATTGCTACGTTTTCATTTAGGCTCTGATTGACAAAACAAATTTTTGATTTTATATATATTTTTTTAGGGAAATTTTTTATTTTATATTGGATAGCTTATAATTTATATGCTCATATATGATTAAGAGTCCGTTTGTTATAGCTTTTTTAAGAAAAAAATCACTTATTTTAAAAAAATAATCACTTTTAAGAGTTTTGCATCCGTTTGTTACAGTTTTAGGAAAAAAAAATAGAATATAAAAACAGCTGTTAAGAGCAGCTTCTCAAAAAATAAATTTTTGTAGAGGAGAGAGAAAATATTGTTTAAAAGATTGAACTAATTTTGTAACAAAAAATCCTTTTTATAAAGTTGTATCCAACAAACTAGATTATTTGTTTAAAAAAAGTGATTTTTATTATGGTAAACAAACGCAAATTAGATTCTGCTTTTTCATAAAATCACTAAAACATGATCTCTAAATTATTTTATGACAAAATCACTTTTATTTTAATCCGTAACAAACAGTCCTTAAATAGACTTTTTCTCATAGCTTATATAGCTTTTACTAGTTTATATCATGTTTTGATAAGCTAGTTTATATGCTCATAACTTATCATTTTTTCTCAAATATTACCCTTGATATCTCATTGATTTTTTTTTTTTAAAATATTAACTAAAAATATGTTTTTATGACATTTCATTTCCATCACAACAATAATACAGAGTTTCAAGACTTAAGATGGTAGTCTCATGTTCATCACAAGGTACCACGCCAATAAGAAAGAATCAAAAGGCCAAACTGAAAGGAGTATATAGAAGAAATGAAATAGTTTTCCTGTGGAGTAATTTGAATCACTCTTAACATATGACTAACTGCAATTTATATACATTGATATACACCTCTTTCCAACTAACTATATGCATGATTTCACGGTCAGAGTAAAATTAAAGTGCCCTCAAAATTTCCTCACACGTGCCCTTATAGCATATAATCTGGAATTTCATGATATTGTATCCAAGGCAACTTCAATGAAACAAATATTTCGAGTTGATAGGCCAATGGATGGCTTGCACCACAAATAACACGTAATAGATGGTAAAACCCTTTTAAACACGTTTTTTTACTCACCCTTATGGGGAGTTACAACCTATGCACAAGTATTTCTTATAAATAGCCTCCAAAATGCCACCATTTCTCACACCATCTCATCCTCTTCCTTCTATGCACCATGTGTTTCCATCGTTGGCCTTTCATAAAAAGAGACTACTTTAAAAACTCAGGGTTTGTATGAACAGTCAACAAAGAAGGCAACGCGCTGCAAAAAAACACGGTCTGCCTGAGTGCAAGGTTGGTTTGTTTGGGTGTAAGGTTGACCGTCAAGGTCTGTTTCACCCTGGAAACAAACCTTACCCTAGTACCCCCCCCTCCCCTCAACATCTCTTTCTCCTTCCCCCTCCC
>Ga0099826_10001398_pt1 | contig 14395 bp, 8 predicted proteins | sample Mtrugardesep15_FD_76830 | JGI IMG/M metagenome (GOLD analysis project Ga0099826, IMG submission 76830) | Root nodule microbial communities of legume samples collected from California, USA - M. trunc garden sep15 | ecosystem: Host-associated > Plants > Roots > Nodule | place: USA: California... | reverse complement strand
GGTGATGATGGAATTTCAAATGATGGTGAACAAGGTTTGCAAATGATGGCTGGTGAGACACAAAGCTTAGCAGAATCTGATAAAGGTCCACATGGACATTGATTCTTACAAGGTCCAGGAAGCACATTATCAAAGACTTTTTTTGACTCAAAAACTTCATTGCCCCAACAAAACAAAGAATAATTAGAAGACAAAACACCACAAAAAACACTTTTTTTAGCCACAATTGACTCAAAAAATGTGTTTTTTAGAGTCAATGGTAAAGTGAAATTATTCAAACCCCAACAAGTAACAATTCCATCATACCCAAGTGCACAACTTCTATTTTCCCCCAAAGCCAATGAAATGAATCTCCCTATTGGTTTCTCACCAACCATATCACCCCAACAATCCAAACCACCCTCATTTGAGATAGCACAAACATGATTTGAACCAGCTTCAATAACAGAATAATTTCCACCATTCTTTGTTCCATTACCAACAACTTTATTGTTACTTCCTGTGCAAGTAACAACATTCCCTTTTCCATTTTCTAATAGCCCACATACAAAATTCTCTCCCACCGCGATTTTTGACATGTTCATGTTCGTCCCGGAGCTTGAATTGAAGTCTCTCCATTGCCAACACTCGAGGCGAAAACCATTGTTCCCTTTAACGAGTCCGCAGACATGGGAATTCCCGCTATCGATATCTTCAATGACGGGTCCATGATAGAGTCGTTTAAAGGAATCAATAGTAATTGAATTTGAAGATTGAGAAAATCTCCAACAAACCATGATTGAATTTGAAGAATTTGATGATGTTAAACCACATAAAAAACCATTTCCACCAACAATTTGAGAATATGAAACATTAGAATTCAGTTCAAGTTTAGTACCAAAACTTGTACTAGGAGAAAAACTAGTACAATTAAGCTTTGAATGTTTTTGTTGGTTTTGAGGTTGTAAGACACAAATTAAGGTTTGGTTTGAATTTGAAGTATGAGAAATTGAAACAGTTGAAAGTGTGTTTATGATAGGAAGAATAAAAGAAAGGAAAAGATATAAAGAAATCAACAAGTGTTTATGGTGAAAAGCCATAGAAATTATTGTTAAGAGAATTCAATAATTTCATGGTATGAGAGAGAGGGTATTCATAAATAAGATGCTAAAAGCATATAAAGTTAATATAATGAACGCGGTTTCATAATTGAGAAAAAGTATTATTAACTGTTTGTTCATTTGTTAAGGACTTAGGACTGAGACTAAGTCCACATGTCTATGTAGTCTTACTCGGACCTTGTATTAGTCCTCAATAATATCACTATATTTTTTCCTTTTTTGATAGATAAAGCACTATACTAATAACGTGGTTATTACCCTAATGAACTTAAAATAAAGACACGAAAAACATCCATGTCCATACATATAAAAATATTAAAAAAAATTCAAATAAAACAAATATGATGATGTAGTTTTTTTTCACACGTTATGACATCGTATTTCGTCTAACGTAAAATTTGTGTTTTTCTTTTTGAGTTTAGTTGTGGTGGGTTGACAGTCTAAAACAGTTTTGCACATACAACCAATCAAAACATTCTGAATTGTCATATCAATTAATGATTTTAATTTATGTGAGTCAAACATGGCACTTCAAAATGTTTTAATTGATTGTGTGTGCAAAACTGTTTTAGACTCTCAACCCACCACAATTAAATTCTCTATTTTTCATCACTTCTGCTCCCTTCAACACTAATATTAAGTTCAGTTTGGAATTATGTTAAAAATAATAATAATTTTGGATAAATATAAACTTTACCATTAAATAATAAAATATGTGACGTTTTGATACAATGATAGAAAAGACGCTTATATATAATACAAGATTAGTCTGCTTGTGGATGTTACACCAAGGCTTTCTTGAAACAGTCAAAATTTTGAAACAAAACCAAAAAGCTTAAAAGAAAAAACAACATCAAAACAATGTTTTGAAAATAAAATACAAAATAGAAAGAATTTAAAAAATTGCAACAAAACACACACACACTATGATTGGAATGAATGGCTAACAAGAGCCTGAGAAACATTCATGTTGACCATCAATCATAAGGCATAATATTTAAGTCTAGAGGGGGTATTTTCTTTAATTTTTTTGATGAAAAAAGGGGTATTTAATTAGTATCACTAGACTAAGGACCCCAAAATAAAAATAAAAAATATCACTAGACTGCCTCTTGAAACAATCGGGTGGACGTTGACTTTTCAATCGGAAATGATTTCTATTTGTTCATTTTTTTAGGGGGACTCTATTTGTTCATAGAAGCTAAAATCCATAGGATCCAACCACTGTTTGATGTTCAAATTGGTGAGACTTATTGTCTTAAAGATGGAAATTGATTGGATGAAAGATCTGCATGGAGAATGTTGTTTTCTAAATGGATTCTAACTCTGTAGTTGATGGTTTGAACTTAAACTCTTCGTAACTTAGTGTTTTGTGCTTGATTACAAGGTGTAAGGAGACTACTCTATTTTGTTTCAACTCTCACAAGTCTCTAAAGTTTATAAGACAAGTCAAGATTTTTAAAATGGAGAATGCAAAATTTATCAATTAAAGTATCATTAAGTGCCTTGAGATTACAACACTACACTCTTAACGCTGAGCTAAATCCTTAAGTGTAACTAAACTCTTAACACTAAACTAAATCCTTAAGTGTAGGAGTCAAGTTTCAATCATAAATTAATGTTCCAATATACTACATCAAACAATTGAATTTTAATGAAATGCATTAGATTTTTTGTTATGTAAAAAATCATTAGTATCATTATTATTAAGGCTGATCCTAGATAAATAAATAGTTAACTCGTATTCTACAAGGTGGCCATTTTTAGGAGTCGTTGGTAGATAATCGATAAGTAACTTTGACAACGTTCATTATGGGATCCAATTCACCTAACTTTTTATTTTTAAAGGAGTGGAAAAAAAACTGATATTTTACTGAGGTCAAAAGTACATACTTCCGCTGACCTAGGTTCTTGATTAAGTACGATCCATATGAAGTAATGTACTTCCATAACTCTCAGATATACAATAACTGTTATCGTTGACATTTTAACTTCGATTGGCCAAACTTGTAAGAGAGTCAACAAAGCCAACATGAATACACACAGTGACTAGTAACTAGAGAGATTATACAAATGATTTGTTAAGACTTGAGAAGATATATATAGATTTATTATTCAACATGCAAATGCTGGTTGTTTATATTGAAAGACCTGCAGCTGATACGTGCGTGCAATTTTGCATGTCCATGAAGTCAAAGATTTGACAAAGATAAAAATGTATCTAATCTATTTTCTATTTTGAAATTTTTGACATTAGTTGTTAAAGGTGGGTGGAAAGTATCTACATTTTATTTAGTTTTCAACTTAAGTGATTAACATGTGTACAAAAATAATAAACTTAAATGCTTAACTACTCTTACCACCCTCCACAAATTGAAATAAAACAAGGTAATTGGTGAACAAGGAGGACAGCTCTGAAAATAAATTATAGTATATGAATGAAGGAATAGTATAACATGCAGAATGAGTTTAACATGTTGCTGCTACCTATAAAATCATTACCAATGAATTTAAATCTTTATAAATTTTTTTACCTATTTTCGGTCAGTATGATACGAAAATTGGATGTTTATCGAAGGACCAAATAAAAAACAGAATTTTGTTAAATACAGACCAAAAACACCTTGGAGAGACTACCTGCACCCTCTTTTATTAGTTTTTTAGAAATATTATATCAAGTATTTTACTGTTAATCTTGCTTGACATTCATCATTCATGATACTATCACAGCAACATCAAAGTAAATTATATCATCAAGAATAACATTGAATAGATTATTTTCCTTATTCTTTTATTTCCTTTTGCAAATCGAATACATAATTTCCAATAATGCTATACAGAAAATGGTAAAGAACAGAACATATGGACCACCAGTAACAGGAGGAACCAAACCAACAAACTATGACTCGCTACATCCTTCATTTCCACACTCAAATGAACTCGTAAAATAAACTATTGAGGTCCAATACAACTTTGTACTATCAATCTAAACAATGAAATGAAACTTATCTCAACTCTTTTAACTGAATGAATAAATATAGTTTAAAATACATTACCTTCAGCAAGGCACCATGTTAAATCAAACAGACACCATGCTAAATCAAAACGTCAAACGATGTTCTTCTATGCTACCATAGATTCTGAAGAAGCTTTCCTTTGCTCTATAAGAGTTGTAAGTGCACCATCAATTTGAGCAAATACTTCCTCCTGAGAGGAATTTCCATTAATCTGTAGACAACAAAATCAACTTAGCTGTATTTCAAAAATCACAAAAATATATGTTTAGTTGTTTACTGTGTCTTCGCTTTGCATTAGCAGGATGTTATTGAACTCAAAGTACCAGATAGCATAGCAGCCACTAAAAATAATATAGAAACACAACCAGATATGAGAGTGTCTTGCGTGCACGACTACAACAAGTTTTCTTCCCCAAAATTGACATTGTATATCTCGGCACAAATTGACTGCTTTTCTATTTCTTCCCATAGTTTTACTATCACCATTATCAGAAGAAACCCTTTATGGTGGCCTTGTGAAATAATCAATTTCTATTTGGTGGTAATAAATCCATGTGACAAGTGGTGTCATCTATATAACTAATGCCACCTTCTTAGGGTCACATTTTGATTAGAATTCATGCAAATTATTTCTTCATTTTAGGTTATATAGTAAGAAATGAAAGCAAATTGTAAGGAAAAACAAGAAATTGAAAAGAAAATTATTATTAATTGCTCGAGTCTGAACCATATAAAAATATGAAGAACCGCATATTCTTATAATGTTATGGGTAATACACTACTACTTTATTAACACTGCCAGTGTTTCTGCCTATTTATCACCCATCCCCCAATCATTTTATCTCCTCACACCAATCATCAGGGTTTTCTAGCTTCTCTAACTGCCTTGATTTTAAATCTTTCTCTGTTGTTTTCTGTTTTATGATTTTAGATCATGCTCTGTTGTATGACTTTAGATCAAAACTGAGGGAGGATAGAGGAATAGGAGGGGCAAAGAATATTAGATGTATGTGGGTAGAAAAAACAGAAAATTGCAATAAACCAGCTAGGAGTGTAGAGTACAGGGATGAAAATATCAAAAAGGGTTTCTTTGATAATAGTGAGTAAACCCGAGGTAGGAAGAACAATGATAGTGAACACAGATGTGAAAAATATGAATGGGATAGAAGTATAGAACTAAAAATAAGGATAGTTTTTTTCTTTAAGGAAAAAAAGGATAGTATCATGTGCTAGTCTTTTAACAAAATCTCATCAGGACAAGTATTTGGCTCTGACGGCTAATATTTAATCGTGTCACCTATCACAATAAAACACTCCTCTCACCTGATATACCCCTTGTGTGGCTTACACTATGACTAAGTGTGTATCAAATGAACCGTTGGCTTACACTATGTTTACCCTCGTTTTGGCTTACACTATGACTAAGTGTGTATCAAATGAACCGTTGGCTTCTTATCCATAACAACAGGATACGAATGCCTTTACAATGCGCATACCCATGCTTTTTACTGTGGTAACAAGGATTGGGTACTCAACATTGGTAGCGTACAGTACTAATAGACCTGGTTGATTAGTAATTGTTTATTAATGATATCTACTCCACAAACACCGGGCAAGATTACTTGTGCATGTCTCTGATGTGACTCTCTACACCTCCTCATACACGCGTCCTTACACTATGTGGACGGACTTAAGATCCTCTCCATTTTTTCCATTACCAAAGTTTTGGGAACATAAATAAAATATACAATAATGTGACATTTAGTGGGTCCAATTATTTAATAAACACTTCAAAAAAAAATTCAAAACTGTAGTGATGGAGAGGGAATATGGAGAGGATCCCAACTCATGTGGACGTGTGTATGAGGATTTGTGAGAGAGAGATAAACAGAGAAAGTTACATTAAAAAAGCATACCTTAATGGTTATATCTTTATACATGGAAAGGACTGCCTCCACATTTTGATGATGGGTGTTCAATCGCAACTTTACCTAAGTTGAAAATAAACAATGATGCAAAGAGCATTCAGTTCTACTTAATTTGTATAATTGTATATGTGTAATCCCATGGTTGTCAACAGAGAGCATTGAGCAATTTCTGATTAAAGAATAGAAATCTCAGAAAATATAGATTAGTTTCTAATAGGGACATACCTTCTCTTCAGTATCATCAAATCGTTGGGTGAGCCTATCTGCAATTTCTTTTGTTTCTGGAGGAGAATACTTCAAATGATATATCTTCCCAGTAACAGGATCTAATCTCCTTCCAACTACTCTCTCCACAAGAATATCTTCAGAGACCTGAAAATTTGAACTGTAAATTATAATTATAAAAATAGCTCCATTGACCCCTTTTTTCCGGCAGTAAGACTAATGGCTTCTGGTGTTTATAGCAGTACAGTGCCTCCTTCAACTGCCACAACAGGATAGTTGTTCATATAATTGATCAATGTATCACATATAGAGTTTAAAGGGCATTCACGCGTAAATTTGTTTTACACTGACTTTCAATGGGAGCCCACTATTCTGCCACATCATCCCACTTCTTTACGTTTATTTTAAATTTTGAAGCGGTATAATGGTGCATTCATATTGCATGTCAGTGTAAAACAAATTTACACTTATAATGCCTGCCCCTTTAACTCTTAGATATATGGTAAAGGCAGTATAGGATCCGTGTGTTACACCTCTTTTATGATAACAATATAAGAGGAGAGGACCAAAAATAATTACGCAGATATGTTTTTTATAATAATTGGCAGTTACTATGTTATGTTTACGAATTAATAGGGAAATACAGAAGAAAAGCGGATGGATATTGGGAAGTATTTAGGTGGTTATGGGTGGGAGAGGTCAAGCTCTCTGATACTTTAAGCAAGTGAAACCCCCCCTTGTACAGAATTTTGTGGATTGTTTATTTTTCCATCAGTGTAATTTTTTATTTTTTTTTGAGGCAATCTGTGTAATTGTAGGTTTAGTTGAGAACCTTTCTCCTGATATATTATTCAATAACAATACCTTATTAGTCATAATTCTTACAGTCTGGTAACAGTTTCTATCATAGTCATAACTCCAGATGCAATGTTTTGTTAAGATGTTTCAACATCAAATCTTGTTATTTTGGATGATACTCCACTCAGTATTACTATTTGATATCAACTTTTTATTTTTTAAAATAATATTAAATTACTGACATTACGGTGAAGCTAAGGCATAAAACTTTGAAATATTATTTAAATAATATTCAATTATTGACTAATTACAACGAAGCTAACGGAGAAAGCTTTGAAATATTAGTAGCAACATAACAAGTCTTTACCTCTAGAAGAATAAAAATATCAGGTTTAAACCCTAATTCCTTAAGGGCAGTAGCCTGTGATAAGCTCCTGGGATATCCATCCAAAAGCCAACCGTTCTCTACAGAATCTGGCTTCAAGAGACGATCTTTGACCATCTATAAAATAAAAGAGTTATTAACACTTAAGAGAAAACTTATTTGAATAGCAATTGTACGGTTACTTCGATTACCCTACCATACCATGACAACTATTTCATCAGGGACCAACTGTCCCTTCTCCATATATTCTTTCGCATGCTTTCCATTTTCACTTCCAGTTTCAATTTCCGCCCTAAGTAAATCTCCAGCAGCAACATGCACCAAACCATACTGCATATATGAGATGTACTTGAATCGATTTTTTTATTTCAATGCAGACTAAAAATAACAGCCTTATCAAGTAGTGATTCAGTAACTTGTCCCAAAGTCAAGAAAATCATATAGCAAGGAATTTGAGGATTTGGATCCCTTTGCAATGCAAGATGCAACGGTTGCAAGTCCTTTGGAAACAAGGCCAAAGATTTTGTCTTACCTCCAACGACCTTGCACCATGTGCAAGGGATCCAAACATTCCAGGAAGACACACTAAGAGTTAGGGATTTCAAAAACAGTGTAAAGTCCCCGTGCATCATTTGGGTCCGTTTAGTTCAACCGAGGGGATAAGGGGAATGTAATGAGATATCCTATTTGGTCAAGAGGAAGGGGAAAATAACTGTCTTTATGTATGGTTCACGAGAGAGGGATTTTAATGAAGGGAAAGCCGTGATTTACTTTATACTCTCTTTTAACATTTCTCTTAGCATTTAATAAAATGATATTTAGGCAATACATGTACAATTTTATAAACTCGGCTTATCTTCCCTCGAAATCCCCAATAGTAGAAGGATGCAAAAATTGAGTTAGAAGAGATTTAGATTCATTGCCTTCTCATCTCCTTCAAAAAAATAAACCAAATAATGGATATTTAAAACAATCCCTTCCCCCATTTCCCCTAACCAGACACTATGCAAGACGCCAAAGTGAAAATCGCAAAAACCTGGTCCAACGCAAACCCTACCCCAACCAATGTATCAAAATGATCACCTCAAATTCATTGTTCTCAAACAGTTTTTTTTAAAACCGTCACGACCAATTAGTGAAGAATGGCATTGCCATATCATGTTTTGGCAGCTTAAAATGGCGGTTTTTAAGCTGTCTGCCATGGTCTGCTCGTTATTGATAACAATGCTATTTACAACTTATCATATAATTCAATCAACGATACGGTTTCAAAAAAAAAAAAAAAACATCTGCAACCACAAGATAGTTTGCCACATCAAGTTTTTTGAAATTTCTGCAACCCTAAATTGTGGCACATTAACCACATTTGATCAGATTCTCCACGATACAAAGTATCACAACTGCGACCACAATTTAAAACCTTAATGCATCTATCTATCTAGCACTCTAGAGCTAAGCTTAGGGGTTATTCACAAACAAAAAAGTCAATAATAAACAAGTCACTAGTAATTTCAAAGAAGAAAAAATAGAGATTAATTAATAAGAATAGTTTAAAAGTTAGGTCGAATTGAATTGAATTAAAAAAAAAAAAAAGAAGCTTACTTTATTGGTGATAAGGTGACATTGAGTTCCTTTACCAGAAGCAGGTGCACCGGAAATCATAACATGCAGTGGCTCCTCCGTCGTCTTCGCCACCGCTTTCACAATCTGAATCACAAAATCAATTAATTCATTAATCAATTTCAATATCCAATAAATAAAATGAAATTAAACAATAAATAAATACCATAGAAGAATGAGAAAAGGGTCGCGAAGAGGATGAACGAAGAGGAAAGACATTTGAAGAAGAAGAAGAAATAAGTGAAAATGAAGAAGATGAAAGCGCTTTTTGTAGCTTATTCTTCTGATTATGATTATGATTATGATTATTATTTGGAATTGGACTGCACAGTCCCTTCAAAGAAGATGATGAAGAAGTGGTAGAGAAATTCATGATATTGCAACCCATTTTTTCCTCACTCTTCTCTCTTACTTTGTTATATCCTTTCTTCTACCAACCATATATACTTACCTATATACTCCCCCCCTTGTAACCAAAAGTTATTAACAATAAGAATTAATTTAGTTGCCTCTAATTAATGTTTTGAAAGGGACTTAAAAAATCTAAAATTTCAACTAAAAAATCAATTAACTTTATTTGGATTTTCGCAAAATAATCAAAAGATTGAACCATATGCCTGACTAGCATGATGAGAGTTCGATTCTTTACTTATTTATTTGAAGAGATGATTTTTTATGTAATAGGTTGATTGACATTAACAAAAATAATTAAACCATGTTATTTTATTTTAATTTGGCTACCAATTTTACATGATTCAAAATCAATTATTTATATATCTATTTTATACTTATATATATAAAGGATATATTTGATTTTTAAGATGCTTTTTAGTTTTCAATTATACTCTTCAATTAAACTATTATAATTACAAGTTTATATTTTGTATAGTTTTATATAAATTATTAATTAAAAATTAATAAAATCTCATTAGTTATAAATATAAGTATTCAATTTCTCTATAAAACTCATAATAATACATAATACATATAAGTATTCAATCTCTCTAACATAATACCTCTAAAAAAATATTAAATAGTATTTCAACATTGATAGACTATTATAATATTTATAAATGGTGAAGCTGGCATAGAAGAGTGTGTGCTTAATGTAGCACCCGTATTGTATAAGCACCATTTTTTTCTCTACGATAGAAGTACCAATTAAGTATCAAGGTTGGTGAACCTAAATCTCCCTCTATTGTGGGCAGCATACTCCAGAGCCAAAATAAAACCATGAATTTTCGTGGTAAAAACAGAAGAACTTCCCAAATTACAGGTAAAGACACCAAGGAAAGTACCTAAGCGATCACGAAATAAGCCACCACAGGCGCCGTGATTTCCAATGACTGAACCATCCGAGTTCACCTTTAACCAAGGCATGGAGGGTGCCTTCCAACGCACCAACACCGTATCTCTAATCTGACGACTATAATGGGAAACCGGGAAGGAATCAAGTAGAAGAGCATCTGAATTAAGACATTTACCCACTGAAAGGTTACCACTCATATCCACTAAGAAGTAAGGATTGCAATCGAACCTTGGCTGCGTGAATCGTGGTCGTATTCAAAGATAACTAAAAGTATTTTGAAACATCTATATTGTATGCAATGTGTGCACCACAACAACCACAAATAAATCAATAACTTAAGAAGAGCAACGCGGAGGGATACACAGAAGTAGCGACTAAAAGGAGGTAAGGTCCATCCCAAGCCAGTTCCAAAGATCCGCTACAAAAGGGCAGCGAAGAAATAGATGCTCTGAAGTTTCATCGGTTTCCAACCAAAAATTACATACTAAAACAATAATACAACCCCGGACACAGAGATTCTCGTCGATGGGCATTTTACCATGAATGAGAGGCCAAAATATAAATGAATGAGAGGGTGGAATACAAGTCTTCCATATCATAAATGCCCAAGGAATAATAGTATCAGCAGGCATCAGGAAAGTGAAAGCTAATTTAGCAGTTAACTTAACATCAGCTTAATGTGGCCAAACAAGCGAATCAGGAAGGTGGGTGCAAGGCAAGACAATGGAACCCAACCGAGCTACCACCCCAGGAGCAGCCAACACCTCTGCAGGAATATCCCAACCCCTATCAACAATGACATCCACAACCGAACCAATAAAATCCGCATGAAATAAAGAGTAAATTTGAAGCAGATCAACCAAAGGTTCACCAAGCTAGTTATCCGTCCAAAAGTAAATATTTTCATTGGTGCCCACAATCCATAGTTATTCAAAAGTCTCATGATCATGGTTGTCAAAATCAGGATCTCACTAATGATCGTTGGGGTATAGAAAAAGCAAAGATCCCCATAATAGACAAAATTATAAAAGTAATACAAAAAATAACCTTTCATCAAAAATTAAAAGTAACTAGAAAAATAGCCTTTCATCAAAAAAAAAAAACTTTCATTAATCATCATTGGAATTGTCTTAAACATCATCTAAAAACTTTCATAAAAAAAAAAAACAACAAAACATCATCTTAAAAGTTAAAACATCATAAAAGAAAAAACTAATTCAATAAGTCATTCAAGACATTCTGATCAGCTGCAACTCCATTATCTCCTTCACGTGCCTCACTTAAGTTAACATATCATAGTTGTGGGTTCAATTGATTTTAAGGGATGAGATTTAGTGTCAACGGATCATGCCCTATATATATAACCAACAATAGAAGTGACTGCAGTTTTGTAGGAAGTAACTGACAACAAATACAACATTAATAAACAACATTAAATACAATAAATAGATCTTTTTGAAGCAAATACAAACTGATGCTTAAAATAAAGTACAAATTATAACACCGTAATTGTTCATAATTTCTAGGCGAATTAGGGGTGAACTAATGTTAATAACACATACATTAATATCTCATTTAAGAACTTTATGTCATGTATGGTGGTTGATACCCTAATTCAGAGATGAACTATATGACCTCATGAGTAAGGCAGCAATATATGCATGTGTCGAAATCATAATACTCATTAAAAGTTGCGGCTCATACATCTTTTTTCAATGGTGGGTACTGTACATGTTTTTCCATGTTCATGGGATACCGCGGAGAACTACTAACATGGTGGCCATGCCCTAACCTTTCATTGCTTGTCTCCTTATTAGTCATTCTGCAAGTTTGAAGGCACCTCTCATTCCACAAGTCATACAACCAAGAAGTCCCAATCACATGTGTTTGGAAAACTCTTGAGCATATGTTCATTATCGCAAGAACATATTTTCTAGGATAATGACCTTCAAATGCCTTTATTAGATAGCATGTTGCAATTTTAAACCCGGGTTTAGGGTGACAAGGATTCAATATACCGACCCTAAAACTGAATTTAGGGTTTCGACTCATTTGTAAATGGTTGAATAAATAATCACTTCCTTCTTCATCACAATGTTTCCAAGGGAGTAGAGAAATTTTATCTAAGGAACAGATACTTTTCATTGTTACAAGCATTTCACAACCTTTTATAAGTGACCATCAGATTGTAGAGATCTTTGAAAGAGTTGGTAGCGACCATTGTTGTTATGATGAGGAGAACGTCCCATGGAAGAAGTTGAAGCATCCTTCCAATTGTATGACAATAATTTCATGTTGATGGAATAGTCTGGTAATTTTAGGGCCGGAAAGAAGGCAATTTTTGTGATAACGCTTTGGGTATATAGTATAATAGTAATGGGAAGGTGCTGAAAGGTTGCAAACCATTCAAAAGGGAATATCACAGTTTATAATGACAATGTCTCAGTTAATGGTTATTTGAACGAAGAGATGTGGACTGATAACGGTGAATCATATGATATTTTAGGCTATATTTTTAGTTATTTTCTTTGCGTGCATTTGAAGGTAAATAAGATGTCATTTATAGGAGTAGTCCATGATTTGTGGAACATATTGTATTTGTTTACATTCGAGTCGTTGTAATTAACTTTTATCCTATATCATGCAACTCCAAAGGTGTTTTAAGACTTTTTAGAGGTCATGTAATTAACTTTCATTCGAGTCATTGTAATTAACTTTTATCTTATATCATGCAACTCCATAGTAGTCCATGATTCTTAAAATGTTTTTGAAGACAATACAAGTTGGAAAAAAATCCATCCCCAGTTCCATTATATTTAAAGACGAAAGAACACTTGAAAAAGGGACGAAAACTGCAAAATTTGCATTAGAGCCACTGGCCCATGCACCCTTGCACATGAGGAAGCATTGGATACCATCCCATGCGCCCCACCCATGACTTTGGGCAGAAAGTGTTGTTTACTTGTTTTTCGAGCTGATTTGGTGGGAGAAAAAAAAAAGCATAGTTTTCTTCTCTTAACCCACAAGTAAAGATGAACTATAAATAGAGACCCTTGCACACTCTTTTATTCATTCAGAAAGTTAGCCGTACAAGACAATGGTCATGCAAGAGTGAAGTATTCACATATAACCAGATCACTCAAAAGGCCCAAAGTCATACAAACTAAGGATCCAGATGAGGAACTAGGTGATAACACATGCATATGGGAATACCTAGCAAGGGATGAAGGAACTTTTGAAGAAAACCATACTTTAAAGCAGGAGGTAAGGCAATGCTTCTAAATCCTAATAGTTTATATCCTCCATCGCAATCTAAGAATAAAGAATGGTACAAAACATTGACGGTGTAATACATTGAAAATGGTGGACGTATCGTGATTTGATTTGGGATGATATCATGTGGTTCATTGAAGTTCATAAATTTGAACTTCGATTGATGGAAGAAAATGATGAGGTTAAATCGAGCAAAGATCAAGCGACTCTTACAAAATAAAGGTATTTAGTTTTGCTGAATGGATCAAATTTCGTGAAGAGATATGAGAGATGAATGGATTGACAAATTCTGAAGAGGATTGGACATCAGAAGACAAAGAACCTATGGAGAAGAGGTCCAAAAGCTCAACTTAGACAAATCCATCAAGCTCACGACGCTAAACACACGCTGAATGAGAGGCGACCTATAAGCTATCTTTGAGCAAAATATACTTCCACTTTCTACTATATTTCTTTCATATATATGTGTTCCATGTATATTGCTATTTTTCCTCTTTAGGTTGTTCTCTACGGACTATCGGTTATATTATCATACACGAGACACTTGTTTTGGTACCTTGAGCCTTTTACAAGCCACCCAGAATTATTATTGTTATATCATTTGTGAAACTAGTTTGAGCCTCCAAGCAATATTTCTTTCTGTTACTTATGTGACTTGAACCATGTCACAAGTTTTGAACCCTATAATGATACATCTATTTGATTTCTTTTGGAGTTAGATAGATTAGTGAAATACTTGT